>Ga0154432_121_pt1 | contig 20115 bp, 10 predicted proteins | sample RifGroC2_FD_115936 | JGI IMG/M metagenome (GOLD analysis project Ga0154432, IMG submission 115936) | Bacteroidetes bacterium GWC2_33_15 | reverse complement strand
ATCTAAAACCAGTACAAGGTTTAGTATAAAAAGAATTATGAAATATTTTACTGTTTGTCTCATATAATATGCTGTTGTTTGAGATTTCGGGTCTTCATTTCATTTCGCCCGGAATGACTTTTTGTGTTCATTTTTTATTTTTTGTTGTCATTTCCGGCTTGACCGGAAATCTCATCATACAATTCTTTCCATTCAGGATTCTCATTATTTATTAGTTCTTCTTTCCATTTTCTATTCCACTTTTTCAATTGCTTTTCTCTGTTCTACAAAACACTGGCATGACCTTCGGACAATGCCCGGTTTTACCTGTATTTTATCTAAAATTAAAACTATAACCCAATGTTGCTGTAAACTCAGAGAATTTACCGCCTGTTTCTGCAAGCGGATTGTTCCGGTTAACATATACTAAACTTAAATTGATGCTGTGTTGTTTTTTATATGTATATGAGTTGTTCAGCCTGATATTGAATACACTGGATGTTAAATCGCTGTTCGAATAGGCATTGTTGAACGATGCAGAAATACCACTTCGTAAAAGCTTATCGAAGAATGATTTATTTACCGAGAGTGTTGGCCCGTACATTTCGGTTGTTACAGCTTGTGTATTGCTTCTGTTGTAGTTAAGTGCTAGTGAAAGCGACAGGTTAACCGGCACCATTGAATAATTGTAACCTGCATTCAGGTTTATAAAATCGCTTCCTGCATTGGTATATTCATCGCCCTGCTTATCGTCTGCTTTTTGGTACGAAACATTCATATTTACCTGCTGACGCGATGTTTCATTGCTTTTTATGTTGTAGCCTATATTCATATTGGCATTCTGCGATATCTGAGTAAAGTTCAGTGTATCGAGATTATCGTAAGGTGTAAGTGCTGTGAGCTGTTCGTATTTCGATTTAATATTTGTATAACTCTGGAAATTCGAGTACGATAAGCTGATGTTCAGTTTCTCGGTTGCATTAATACCCACATTAAACGATGTCACCACACGTTGCATGTTGCTTATTTTCTGGTTTTCGAGGTCATCGCGCTGAATACCCACGTTGGCGCTCACATTCACTTTTTGTTTTAACAGTGATGTTGAAGCATTTATGGCAATGTTTTCCAAATCGTTTGTAAAATAATATGCTCCGTGAGTCTGGTACTCGGGATCGATTCGTTCGTATCGCAATGCCAACGACGACACGTTAAAACTGTACTGTAACGTGGCATTGAACGCATTAAAATATGCGGATGAGTTGTTTGCATTAAAAAACGGACCTGTATATTTAAAAATGTTGTTCGGCTGGTTACTGCTTTGTCCGAGCCGGGAGTCACTCGTGAGCGCACTTGCCGAATACTCAAACCCGATATTTAATCCTTTAACAATTGTTTGTGTTGTTTTTAGGCTTAAAACAAGATTTTCCTGGGGTGTAAGGCCTAAGTCTAAAGGTATAGAATCGAGCGATCCTTTATCGTCTTTCGACCTGAAAAATATAGCTTCAATAACTCCTGATTTAAGCTTATAACCAAGCTTTAAACCATAACCCATTCGTTTGTATGAAGGCGTATTGTTTGTTGATGTGGAATCGAATCCAACAGATTTATTCAAACGGCCATACATCATTTCAATTTTAAACTTATCGCCGGGAGTAAGTTCAAGTCCTGCACCATAAAACAAATGGCCACTTAATGTGTATGGAGAAAAAGTCATGCTGGTATAACCCAAGTGAGCACGAATCCATTTGTAGTATGGATGCAGGCTGTATTGATTAAAAGGTTGCTGAAACGAGCTGTTCTGGTTTGAATAAGTGTATGAAAATGGAGCATTCCAGCCGTACATGCTCAGGTTCACATTTCCTGTAAGAAAATAAGTATATGGATCGCGGCGCTGATCGGCACCAAACGAACTGTAATACACCTGGCTTGTTGATATGCCTCCTGTAAGTTTAAACTGGTCCTTTTGCCCAATGGTTTCCAGATTTTGGGCCTTTAAAACCGGGTTTCCAATCACAATGAATAAAAAAAGTATTAAATATTTAATTTTCATTCTTTATAATAACTTAGAAGTCAGCTTGCCTGTTGCAAGCAGGTATCCAGAAGTCAGAGGTTATCCTGTATTCTGAATTCTTCTTTAATAATAAATTATAAACTCCACACGTCTGTTTTTCGAACGATGTTCTTCGGTATCATTATCAAATACTGGTTGTAAATCAGCCAGGCCTTTTGTTTTAATCCTGTTCTCACCTATTCCTTTTTCGACTAAATATTTTTTGACAACCTCTGCCCTGTTTTCAGATATTAACTGGTTTGCAGCACGTGTACCAACATTATCGGTATGTCCAATAATTTCGATAAAGAGCGACTCGTTTTCTGTTAACAGCAGAACAATATCATCGATGTATTTTTTAGCTTCGTCGTTCAGTACTGCTTCATTAAACCCAAACTGAAAATCCTTCTCCAGTTTGAATTTAATTTCTTTAGATGATTCACGTTTCAGCTCTTTCTTAACTTCTTTTACAGTCTTAGCATCTGTTTCATGTGTTATAGGAGTTTTAAACACAAGTTCACGTTCCTGTCCCTGATAATACGCAGCATCAGTTTCATTAATTTTCTTTTCGGGCTCCCGGAACATCGATTTTTTTATTGAAAGGGATATTTCAACAGTACCCTTTTCAGGAGTATAGTTTCCCGAAAAATCATTTGCAAAACCATAACCAATCCCAAAAGAATATCCGGGTTGATTTACCTGTAGAGCAAGAGCAATACCATGGTTTATCTTATAATCGGTAATTATATCGATACTTCCGGATGAGAACAACATGCTTTCCTGCAACAGCTTGTACTTGTACGACCATTTTGATCCAATAATCCAGTTGTTCTGAAAGTAACTGTTATAATACAGAAGCTGAGGTGTTATTGAGAAATTATTTTTCTTATACACTTCGTAGCCTGCATGTGCAACGTATTTAAACGGCTCGGCCTGTTCGGCACCAAAGAAAGAATATTCGGGTTTTGTAAGATTGAACATGGCAAATCCCAAATAAGCCTTTACTGATCGATCTTTATCAGGCATGTACCAGAATAAACCACTGTTCAGAGTAAAATTGCTTGTGGTAAGTTTTTCGAAATTTTCGCCATTCACCAATGAAGGATCGTATCCTTCGCCTTCGACCCATTGACTACCTGTAGAAAATTGTTTTGTATCTATACGTTTCATGAAATACGCGACCTGCAATCCAAGGCTTAAGCGTGACCAGCTTGTAACCTGTACTTCGTGCGCATAAGCTCCGGTTACTCCTTCGCAGGTAAATTGCTCCACATCGCCACTTTTATCAGATAAAACGGATAAACCAAATCCTCCAAACCGTTTATTGTTTTTATAGAGTGGCCTCGATAACATGATATGAGCCGACCGAACATTTACATTATTAATATAGCTTACGTTTTTATAGTTACCTGAGGCTTTAAAATCATCACCGGCAGATACCATCGCCGGGTTTATATTCAGAGAAGTATTCGAGTAAAGTAAAAAATTTACATCCTGAGCTACACCATATAAACCTGTTAAAAATATACAAGCTATTAATACCAGTTTCTTTGTCATTGTACTTTTATCATCTTAAAATTGTTAACACTCCGGTATCTTTTCCCTTAAATTTGATTTTATCACCATTATAGAACTCACCATTTATTTTCCAGAAATAAGTCCCATCTTTAACCTGTACACCTTTATTTTTACCATTCCAACCAGTACCAGTTATTTCGTCAATAACAGTACTTTTAAATACAACCAATCCCTTGTCGTCAAATATGGTAAGCGATATATTTTTAATACCAAAACCATAAACTTTGAACTGATCGTTGTTGCCATCGTTGTTTGGAGTAAATAAGCCGGGAACAAACACTTCGTTCTTTATATAAATTGTAACTCCGGCAGTATCTGTACATCCATATTCGTTAGTAGCCTGTACAGTAAAATGTGTTGATTGAACAAGATTTGCCGTTGGATTCTGAATATCGGGGAAATTGAGATATTCATCAGGCGACCAAACATACGATTCTCCGCCCGAAGCATAAAGCAAGATGTCTTCGTTGAATCCTGCAATTGTATCGTTCATAATTTCAATTTCAGGAATTGGATTCAGGATAACAGTGGTTTCTAATGTATCCACGGGGCAATCTCCTGTAAAAATTATTAATGAGTATGTTGTTGTTTCGTTTGGTGAAGCCACAGGGTTTGCAGTTGTATATCCGCTTAAATAATCTGTAGGATACCATTCGTAATTATATGGTAAAATTGAACCCGTTGCTGTTGGATTACCACCTAAAACAGTTTCTTCGCCGGGGCAAATTGATGTGTCGTTTCCAATATTGAAAGTACCTATCGGGTTTATCTGAACCAAAACAGAATCATTTGCTTCGCATCCAAACTGATCGGTAACATTCAAGAAATATTTTGTATCAGCCAAAGGTGTAACAAGCGGATTTGCGCTATTCATATCATCAATAGTTAACCCGGGCGACCAGAGATAGATATAATCGTTATTTAAAATTTCGGGCCCCAGATTAACGGAATAACCGCTACAAATTAGCTTATCATTTCCTGCGTCGGCAATTGGGAGCTCACGGGCAAAAATATTTATGGTGTCGTAATTTACACAACGATACTGATCGTACCACTCAACCAGAAATGTATCATTTCGCGATACGATGTACTCAAAAACATTTGAATTTAAAATTTCTGTCATGTTTGTAACTGAGTACCAATTAATTGAATCGGAAGCTGTTCCAACAGTAAGCTGCAATGTATTGTTCAGGCAAAGAGCTGTATCGTTTACAAGGCTGATTCCCGGAAGAAGCCGTACGGTTACTAATGCCGTATCAGAATTAATACATCCGTTAATATCGGTTGACCTTGCAACTATTTCGTCGTTTGAATAAAAAATATGACTGAAAATATGACTATTATTTTCCTGATAAGTATCAGAAAGAGTAAACCAATCCACTGTATCCGATTCAGTACCAAGAACCAGTTCTACTTCGCTGCCATAACATATTAGAATATCATCACCTAAATCAACATTTGGTAATGAATTCATAGAAATAACAATGCTATCAGAAACAACATCACCATAACTCTTTGTAAGTTCAACCCAAATAGTATCTGTTTCAAGAACAGTATATAAAAATTGCTTGCTGTTGCTTAATGAAACGGCCGGATTTTTAACCGAGAACCATTCTGCTGTACCTTCGTAATCGGCTACAGATAAATTGATTTGGCCTTTATAACAAAGACTTGTATCATTCCCAATTGAAACAGGGTATGTAATATAAAAAGTATCGGCAGTAGCAAATGAAGAACCTGCAAAAGCAGCATCAACCGATTGAACGCTCCAATGGTAGCAGCCCTCGGGCAAATTTTCAAGTTGAATAGTGTTAGAAGATAAAGCTCCGGGACAAATCGTATATCTCATGCCCGACAACAAATCAACAGAAGGATAAAAATCAACTGTATTCGTGGCCTCGGTTTGCAAATAAATATCATAAGTTAATCCCCCGGAGCTGGTTTCGTTATCGACTCCCTTGTCCCACGATAACCAGACTGTGTCTGCTGATGTGTCGGAAATCAACCCTGTTATTTGCAACGGGTACTGATTAGCTGCTGCTACATTTGACGACAATAACAGTGATTTTGAATCAGACAGGGTTGTTCCGCAAATGAGCAAATCGTTTTTCTGATCCTGATTGAAATCGAACCAAGTTGCATCAGAATATCCTAAAGCAGTTATGGTATCTGTTTCCAGAGAAAAATCTGTTCCTGTATTATTGATGTATAGTTCAGTTATGTACGTACCTGTTTCATCAGAACCTGTAAGGATTACATCAACATATCCATCGTTATTAAAATCGGAAGTTTTCAAAGCTCCCTCGCGTATGCCTTTCAACTCATCAAATAAAGTAAAACTTAAACCGCTGTTGTTCTGATAGAATTCAGTAATAAGGTTGTTGTCGTTATTTTTTCCGAAAACAGCAACATCCATAAACCCATCGTTATTCACATCGCAGGCATCGACACCACCAAGTTGTGTTCCGGGTAAACTGTTCACTTTCTTTACAAACTGCATATTACCCTGGTTCTGGTAATAACACGTAACTTTTACAAGAGATGTGCTTAAACCTGAATAAATAATATCAGGAAACGTATTGTTATCGAAATCTGCAATTACAGCATCACAACTACGCAAACCATCGAAAACAAAATCAGCTTTTGAAAATGTAAGGTTCCCGTTATTTTTATATACTGATGCTACGTTTCCTAAGCTTGAATAACCCGAAATAAATATATCCTGCCATCCATCGTGATCCATATCCTGACACTGAATAGTTCCATACCTTATTCCCGGAATTGAATGAGTTAACTCGATAAATGTATTGTTCTGTTGATTAATAAAAATATAAAACAGGTAATTTAATGATTCATCAATGCCTGTATAAAGCAAATCGACATAAGAATCGTTATTTATGTCGGCAAAACATGCTGAAGCATCGTTCAGGTACGGAACACTTAATCCCAAATCAGAAAAAGTACTATCGCCATTGTTTTTATATAAAGCTGTAAAATTATCAGAAAGCGTTTCGCCTGTTATAAAGATATCAGGGAATCCATTGATATCAATATCAGCAGCTAAAACAATACTCTTTGCACCTTTGGGTAATGTATTTGTTATTTCCGACAAGTCCTGTGCAAAAAGCAAAACGGGAAACAGAGCGAATATTATACTAATCAACTTTTTCATTTACTATTCTTTCTTTATAATTTTTAACCACAGAGTACCCTGTGTTTTTTTTCATTTTCAAATTTTCTATTCTCATCACAAAAACTTATTAATCAGATCATAACATTTAATACTCGTTGCTTTTCACAGTTTCACATTGTCTTCTTTTTTGAGATTCCAGGTCTTCGTTTCATTTCGCCCGGAATGACTTTTTGTATTCATTTTTATACCTTATTGTCATTTCCGGCTAGACCGTATATCTAATTTAAATTTTATATTATACTCATATTTTAACCTTATATCTTATAATATCAATAAACGTTCAGTGCGTCGTTCGTTTTCAGCATAAATTATTACCAGATAAATTCCCTGCTGAAGGTTTTTAAAACCACACTCCATGTTGTAAAACAACTGGCCATTTCCCTTTTGCCTGAATACAGTCCTGTTTTGTTGCATGCTGTAAATGTCAACGGTTATTCCTGTTACATGCTCCAGTTCTACCTGAACAGAAAATGCCCCATTGTTGGGATTTGGGTATATTTTAACATTCCTTATCAGCTCATTTGATCCCAGCAACGATTTCTCAGTATTTGTTGTATCGGCTAAAACTTCTATTTGTTTGCTTACCGAATCAACACACATGGCAATATATGATGTAAGACTAACTGTATATATTCCGGGAGTTTCGAAAGTAAATTCTTCGATATACTTCTCGGAGCTTATATTCTTTATACCATCACTAAACGACCAAATTACATTTTGTGGTTCGGGCCATGAAATATCTATTGCAACAACTGTATCGCTGACCAATGCTTCGCTTGGCATAATAAATTCGGCTTCGAGCAAATCGTTCGATAAAACCAGAATAAAAGTATCCTGAGCCATACAACCTTTTACATCGGTTACCTGTAAAATATATTCTCCCTCGGCCCAAATTTCTATTTCAGAAGATGAACTTATATATTCTCCATTATATAACCAGTTATATGTTGTATATCCTTCGGCTGCCAGAGGATAATTCTGACCTTCGCACAAGGTAACCTTATCTCCTATTTCTACTGCTAACTTTTCGGGATCATTTAATTCGTAGCTTGATGATGTATAACAACCTTTACTATCGGTTGCTGTTACCATGTACGTACCCGATGAAAGATTATCAATTCTGTTTTCTGTTTTTCCTGTATTCCAGTTATAAATATAATTTCCATTGCCACCTTCAGCATGAACTGCTATGTTTCCGTTGCTGTAGCCATAACATACAGGATCATTTATTTCATCTACAAGAATTGTTACAGGGTTTGGAACACCAACCACCAGTTCGTTGCTGCTTTGCACACACCCGTTGGCATCGTGAACCATTATCCTGTAAACGCCTTCGGATAATCCATTAAATGTAAATGTTCCGGGAACAGAATGCGCATCGGTTGCTATTACATTGTTGCCCGATTGCAATTCAGCATAATACGGAGCTATACCCTGCGATACAGAATAAGTGATTTCTCCATCTGTCATTCCCGAACACGAAATACTATCAGTGCTTTCTATAACTAATTGAGGTCCATCAGTATTGTTTACAATAAAAATCCACGATGAATCGCAAAAATGAGAATCATTTACTATTAATTTGTATTTACCACCATACAGATTCGAGGCTGATGATGATGTGGTTAAAACAGGATGTTCGCCTTCTGCATCAATCATGAACCATGAACAGGTGTATGGAGATGTAGCTCCGGTTATTGTACAAGAAATCTCTCCTGATGCTTCTCCGCATACTGTATTGGTAATACTGTAATTCATTGTAAATGCATCGGGTTCGCCTACTTCTGCTTCTGTGCTTACTTCACAACCATTGGCATCTTTAACATATAACATGTAATTTCCTTTGCTAAATCCCGACAATTCTGAATCCTGTTGCCAGGTTATATTGTCTGCCGAATAATAATAAGGCATTGTACCTCCTGTTGCAGCAACAGTAATCATTCCATCGGATTCATTGTGACATCGTACATCGGTAATTTGTTCTATTGCAGGAAGTAATGTGTCGGGCTGACCTACATAAATTTCGGTACAATATTGTGCTCCTTCATCATCTTTAACACATATTGTATATGTTCCAGATGATAAGCCTGTAATTATACCTTCGGTATTATCATTATAAGCCGAGTCTATACCATATATGTAATTTCCCCAACCAAATTTTCCTTCAACAACAATTTCACCATCGCTGTATCCATAGCACGATGGCCGATTTATTTGTAGAATATCCATTTTTAACGAATCGGCAGGATCGAGAACTGTAAAATCGTAATTTATCCATTCCAGGCTGCTGTTTGAACATCCGCAGGTATCTTTTATTTGTAAAGTATAATCACCTTCTTTTAAAGCTCCAATTGCCGGTGATGTGCCAACTCCTGTTTCGCCCGATTCAACTATTGCCATAGAAAGTTTATCGATTAGCTGGTACTGGTACCTATCGTTACCTCCCGATATGGTTACTTTAACATAGCCATCTTCGGCTCCAATGGTCGATGAGTTGTGTAACTCGTATTCGTACTGGATCAGATCCTGCGGTTCAACATAAAATTCTTTCCTGTAAGCATTCCGGTTGGCTTCTCTATTTTCGTTCAGACAATCGTTTTCGTCGGAAACATAAACAAAATAACTCCCCGGCACCATGTTGTAAAACGATGACTCGTTTCCTGTTTTTACCCTGCTGGTATCAATAGCATCCGATGGATTGTAAGAAAACTGGTTTTGGTCGGTAATAAAATAGCTGTAACCAGCAAGTGGTTTTTCTCCTGATGTTCCTGTTACTTTTATCCACCCATCGTTGTAATCATAACAACGTTCTTCGGCCGAATCTACCATTAATGGCTGAACATGATTTGGTTCTTCGCCCAGGTAAATGGTATCTGTTTCGGAGCAACCTTCTTTATCGTCGATGGTTACAGTATATACAGTGTCACCATAAAGTTCTGTAATGGTTACTGCTGGCAATAATGTACTGAACCCGGCAACGGTATAATCGTCCAGGGTAAAATAAGAATCATCGTAAATGCCATCGTCTTTATGGCCACCAAAGCCTTGCAATGTAATTGATCCATCATTACCACCAATACAATCAGGTGGTGTACGTTGGCCTTTGGTAAATCCAAGTGGTGATGAATAGCCGGTTACAAAAACTGTATCTTCAGTAATACAACCATGCTTATCTTCTAATTGAATTACATATAATGAATCGCTATATAGATTTTCTAACCTTATCAATGTATCTGCTTCATTTATAAAATTTTCGTTATAGTAATTCTCAAAATCAGCAGCAAATTCAAAATTCGTACTATCAAAATTATTGATATCGTAATGCCCTCCATAAGCATAAAATAAAATTGAACCATCGGCTCCACCCAGGCATACTTCAGGAATTAATTCCTGTGTATCAAAGCGCAGGGGTGTTGAATAATTGCCCGATATAAATTCTTTAAATTGGTAACACTCATTATAATCCTTTACTTTTATATAATACGTAGTATTTGCTTGTAAACCATCCATTATATCAGTACTTGTATATCTGATACTATCTTTATCATTATCACATAATACAAATTCATCATAAGCCGGTGTTCCTCCTGATGCAGAAATTCTTATTTCTCCATCGGCAACGGGAGAACAGACAGGATCGATAATATCGGAAAATAAAATATGAATTGAATCAGGCTGATCAACAGTAATCCCTAATGTATCGAGTTGATAGGGAATTTTATCCGAATACCCGGCTATAGCATCATCATTATCGCGTACAACCAACTTGTAATCACCTGCTTTTAATTCCTGAAAATACTTATTATTACTAGTTATGTCAATAGAACCTAATGGTTCGGACTCACTGTCTTTAAACAAGTAAACAAAATAAGGCCCTATTCCTCCTGAAATATCAAATGTTATAACACCATCGCTATAAATCCCGTAATCTGAGGTATTGCACGACACTGTTTTTATTCCTGTAGTATCAATTTTTAACGTGCCGGGAGCCAGCAAGGTAACGGATTTTGAGTCCGGGTACGAATTACAATCATGAAAATCGGTAATTACAATAGAGTGCTCACCTGCCCCAAATCCAGATATTGTATAATCACCATCAACTTTTAATATTTCTTCATCATTGTATTTATAAGGAATTGTGCCTCCTGAAATACTTAATTTTATTTCACCATCTCCAGCTGTTGGCGTGGTTACATGATAAATCGAGTTATCAACTTCAATTCCATCGGCACTATTAAATATTAGTTGAGAGGGAGCATTTACCTCGAAAACTGTTTGATTCTTTGTAAAAACAGGATTCTCGATATCTAAAACATATAAACCCGTATCCAGGCCCATGATTGAATCGCCAGGGACAGTATCTAAAATATAATCTCCACATCCTATGAAAATAGGTTTCTCCCCGGGTTTATAAAAAAAAATAGAATCACAACCTATAGTATCTAACTCGTAAGAATAAAGTGTTATATTATTCTCATCTAAAACAACACTGTCTGTAGTATATTTAAAAGTATAGTTTGAAGTATAGCCTGAGGGGCAATATTCATCTTCATAACCATCAAATTTTTCAGGGACAACTGCATTTCCATTTGCCCATGTATTTGAACAATATGGATCACCAGGTTCATTTAATGGGGCCTTATAATATTTTGCAATTGAAATATCGAAAGAATCAATATCGGAATTGCTTAAATAAGGATAAGTTGGCATTAATGCGGGATTCGGAAAACCTTTTAATGTAATTTCAGAATTTGAATATCCATAACACGCGGGCATTTCTGTATCGGATGATAACTCGTAGCAATAAGTTATTTCATGTGTAGATTTTGTCTCTGCCGTTCTGGCAATAGAGCTGCATGAAGAATATATTGTCACAGAGAACCAAATTTCTTTAGCTCCTGATAAAATCAATTTAGATAAATCAACTGATGTCATATTTGATGTTGTTGTCGGTAAACTCTCGTATGAAGGCATTTCATCGGTTTTGTATCTCCAATAATAGTAAACTTCATTTGGTCTCAGATCGGTAACCTGCTTACATTTTAAGTAATAGGTATCACATTCGGATAAACGAGTAGTTATTATATCATATTTATTATCAGTATAAACAGAAATTTCACCCATTTCATCTTGTATTGGGGAAAGAATACTCTGTACAGTAATATTTAAATTATCAGGAGGTATATATATTGCACATTCTTTGGAAAATGATAAATGAATACTTATAGAATGTGTTTCGTCGGTTTCATCCCATATAACGGATGCCCCATTACCTTCTTCGGACAATATTGTCCCACCAACAACAGTCCAATTTAACCCAATGTAGTAACATGTAGTTCCATCCACTCCAAAAGAGTAATCAGTAGCTGAATTCGGGCATACATTTGTTGCTCCATAAAGCGTAACACTCTGACCAGATGCCCAGTTATAAATAAAAAGCAATAAACTAAAACCTATCCAAAATAATACTTTTCTCATAATCTTATGTTTACCAATATGGCGCAAGCGTCTTTCGCTTGTGCTTATTTATACTAATTGAATATTTACAAGACCTTTTTCATCTGCATAATCTCTGGCACTACTATACAAATATTGCTCAAGATATTCAACAAATCCGGCTTCAACCGGATTATTGTGAATATAATTTATTTTTTGTTCAATAAATTTCTGACTATAAATAAGTTCTGCATGATTTTCGTGCGTCCAAATTTGATTTGATTGATTGCTCTTAAATTTACCATGATATTCAAATACAACTTTCATCCAATCTTTTCTACTTTCTGTTTTGTTTGATAGTTCATCTAAAAACTTTTTACTCGTAAAATTCTTAAAATCCCGAATTGTACCACTTAAATCTTCTAATTGACTTCGAGCCATCAAATGAATATGATTCGACATGATTACGCAAATAATTCTAAACCTTTTTGTTTCTGGCAATATTGAAGACTCTCAATAACTATATCCCGATATATCTTACGTGTAAATACATCTATCCATCCTACAATCTGAAATGTCAAATAATACAATCCTTCTTTATCTGATATCTTATAACCTGTTGACAATCTTCTTTATTTTTTATTTTGCTTTGATAAACTATGTTCGGCTTAGGCTGTGCCTAAGTCGCATATATCTTTTCGAATTAAAATCTGTTTGCACTACTCTTTTTAATTTAATTCGTCTTGTTCTTTTCAAATAGACCGACTTAATCGTTCAACCTATTTCAAACCATTTATTCAACTTTAATAGACCGACGGTGGCGCAGCCACCGCCGAACTTTCTTTTTTTATTATTTTTTACAGCCTCAGGCGAACTGAGGAACTGAGCAATAGATCCCAGTCCTTTGCTATTTTTTGTATTTCTTTTCTTTTTATAATTCTTGTTGTTTTATTATTACCAATAGCATAGCATTCATCAATAATATAGACTTTATCTAATTTTATTCTTTGTTGACCATCTAAAAGAAATTGCACTTCAAGTTCCTCATAATTCACAGAATCAATACCTTTTCCATAGTAATCAATAAATGCAATATTACTATCAATATTAATTGGTATTGTCCTATAAGCAAAAAAAGGTTTTCTATTAAAATATTTTGAATTGTATACAATTTCAGGGCAATTATTTCCTTTAAATAATTTAAAAGCAATATAATCTTGAGATTCCAATGAAATAACTATATTATTTTTAAAAGTTTCAATTGCATATTTATTTTCAATAGTTGCGGGCTCAATCTTATAATTGTTACTACAATTATAAAAAATACAAGAAATGAGCGCAATGATATAGAATTTGTATTTCATTATTTAACTAATTTATCAAAATACCTTGTTGTTCCTTTGTATTCATCCATCTCTTGATAAGTTATTCTTATTTTATATCTTTCATAAATTTTACTTCTTGCAATTGATATAATGGCATCTCTAAACTGCTGTTCTTCTTCTGGTAATATTATCCCATGTTCGGCTTAGGCTTTGCCTAAGTCGCATATATCTTTTCGAATTAAAATCTGTTTGCACTACTCTTTATATTTTAATTCGTCTTATTCATTTCAAATAGACCGACGGTGGCGCAGCCACCGCCGAACTTTCTTTTATTTATTTTTTACAGCCTTAGGCGAACCGAGTAAAAACTCGAGCTTAATTTTTATATCGGAAGCATTTACAATATTGGCTAATAATTATAAAAGGGATCAGCATTCCTTACTTCCTCTGTACTTGCATCATTCAATTGATAAAGTTCGAATATACACATATACTTTTCTGTTTTTATTTGAATAAACTTATTCTTATTAAAATCAATTTCATAAAAATTAACTATTATTTCAGTGGCATTTTTAGTACTATCTCTATTCTTTAATGGAATCCGTCTATACTCAAAAACTATCACCTTATCTTTATATATTTTTGAGCGAATCCAATTGTAAAGTTCAGGTGCTGAAATAGTAGCATAAGCAATAACTAATTTATCTGCTTGAGTACTTTCATCATCCATTAAGGCTAAAATTGTTTCTGAATCTTCCTTTTCACTTGTTAAATGATAAATCATAAAAAGTTTTCCAGAAAAATAATAGTGGAAGACAGGAAAAATTCCTTTTCTTACATATGCAGAACTCATAAGTGTATAGTCTTCTTGATTAAATACTTCTTTAAAGTAAATAGAAGATGCAGTATCTCCTTTAAAAAAGTACTTTAAAGCCAATTCATATGGTAATTCTTTATAGGTAAGGTTAATTTGATCTGAATTAAATGGGATTCTAATCTCCTTAAAATAGTGGATCAAATCATTTACAGTATTACCTTTTTGGGCAAACAATCCTAATTGAAAGCCTACAAATAGACTTAATATAATTACCTTTTTCATAGCATTCGAATTTCTGTTAATATGTATGATTTTTTATTGTCTCCAACCCTTTTACCCCATGTTCGGCTTAGGCTGTGCCTAAGTCGCATATATCTTTTCGAATTAAAATCTGTTTGCACTACTCTTTTTAATTTAATTCGTCTTGTTCTTTTCAAATAGACCGACGGTGGCGCAGCCACCGCCGAACATTCTTTTTTATTATTTTTTTACAGCCTTAGGCGAACCGAGTGGCGCAGCCACCGCCGAACTTTCTTTTTTTACATTTTTTTATATCCCTAGGCGAACTGGGTTCGTGCGAGCAGATGTTTTATATCTTTACGCCCGGACTACAAGTCCGCGCGAGCTGGGGGATTCGCCTGTTACCACTACGTTAAAATCTACTTTAGAAGTGTCTTCGTCTTCTTCGCAGCTTGCAAAAAATAAGGCTGTTACTGCCATTAATGTTAAAAAGGTTAGTTTTTTCATAATTTTTATTTTTAAATTTTTTGTTACTTGTTTCTTGAGATTCAGGGTCTTTATTTCATTTCGCCTGAATGATATTTAATTTTCATTTTTTATTCCTTGTTGTCATTTCCGACTCGATTGGAAATCCCATTGTACAAATCGTTCCATTCTGGATTCTCTTTATTAATTAGTTCTTCTTTCCATTTTCGATTCCACTTTTTTAGTTGTTTCTCTCTATGTATTGCATCATTAATATTTTCAAAATGTTCAAAATATATTAAATGAATTACATTATACCTTTTTGTAAATCCTGGAATCAACTTACTTCTATGTTCATTTAGTCTTCTTATTAAATTATTTGTAACTCCAATGTAAAGAACTGTTTTTAACTTATTTGTCAATATGTAAACATAATAATTACTATTCCACATAACCTATATTTGAGATTCCCACTTGCGTGGGAATGACTTTTACTCTTTTTGCTTTTATTCCCTTAGGTCATTTCTTACCTGACATGACTTTTTGTTTTTATGTTTTATTCCCTGTTACTTGTGATTCAGGGTCTTTATTTCATTTCGCCTGAATGATATTTAGTTTTCACTTTTTATTCCTTGTTGTCATTTCCGACTCGATCGGAAATCCCATTGTTCGGATTAGGCGCAGCCACCGCCGAACTTTCTTTTTTATTATTTTTACAGCCTCAGGCGAACTGAGTACTAATTTAATCATAATCACCTTCAGTCCTTAAATCAATTATAATTTCTTTAATAACCCCATTATGAATACCAAATTTAAGTGACCCCAAATAATACTCGTTTTTATTATATTTATTTATTATAAAAATTGGTTTTCCAAAATGAACATTATTTTTAATATTTTTATTCTTCAATGTATAGATAATATAATCATTATAGATATCAAAATATATTTCTTTCAATGTAGATATGCTGTCATTTACTTGAAAAATATTACCATTTATTTTTACTTGATGGTTGCTTCCTGTAATTTTTATCCAATTAGTAAATTTTTTCCCAGTACTATTGCTAAAGATTAATACTTCAATTGAATCATACTTGTACTCTGTAAATTTTCTAGTATAATCTTCATAATCTTCAATCCATGTTTTTTCATTTTTTACTTTTCCAAAATCCTTATATATATATCTTGCTTCTTCTAAAGAAATAGTATCAATAGTAATTTCATCAAGTCTGAGTATTTCATTATTTTGTGCATTACAACTATTGACAAACAGTATATATATAAATAAATAAATACTAATTAATTTTGTTTCCATTTGAATCGAATTTAGTTGTTGTAAATGTTATTGGATTTACTCTATTATATTTATCAGTTCCACCTTTATAAATAGTTAAATGAAGATGATATCTCCAAGAATCAATTCCGCTTGCTGTTGTACCAGTATTTCCAGAATAGCCAATTAATTGTCCTTGTTTCACTTTTCCAACGATATTCTCATAACTGTTTAAATGTCCATAGCTACACCAGATTTTTTCTTCTATTCCTAATAAATTATGCTCATCTTGTGTCGATTCTATTAGCACAAAATTACCTAATTTTGAACTATATGCAACAGTTGCCACCCCATCAAACATAGCATAAACAGGTGTGCCTATTGGTGCTAATAAATCTATCCCATCATGAACTTTGTTTTTATCTAAAATGGTGGGGAAATTTGTTATATTCTCAACCCATTCATCGCAATTCTTTTGATCATCATCATCAGTCCATCGCACACATCCATATGTTCCTCCAATCTTTGACGTAGAAATTATGCCAACTATCTCCATATTTATTAAAGGATCTCCAGGTAATGGTTTTTTCAATGGATATAAATACTCTTCAAAATTAACCTTATCCTTATCAGGTACAGCTATTTCAAATAAAAAATTATCTGTCATTTCTGGTGCTTCCGGTACCGGTTTTTCTTTTGCTTCATGGAATTTATAGTAAGTAACCTTACCAACATTGGTTTCTGAAAGTCTTAAACTTTTTTCGGATGGTTTTATAATAACTTTTTCACCCTGCAGGCCATCCCAATCAATAAACTGAGCTTGTGTATTTTCATTTAATTCTGCATTCTCGAAATCTTTAGAACAATTTAACTGTAAAAGGCTTATTGTTTCATCACCCAGTTTTACATTTTTATAACATACCTGAGGACACTGATCCTGAGTAATTTGAATAAAATCTGTTTCATTTTTATTTGCTTCTCTTATCTGGCTTAATAAAGTTAGAATATTTACACTTGCCATTTCTTCATCACTCTGCAACCAAACAATCATATCCTGCGGATCGTGAATAAAATCCCACTGGTACTTGTGTAAATGTGTACCGCCATTGTAATCCATCAGGTTATCGGTTGTGTATGCCGACTGAACAAATGTATTATTGTTGCTAAAAGTATGGTATAACCTGAATGCACCATGGCCAATTTCGTGCGAAATTGTGCGTGATACTGTATTCGGGTCGGTGCCGATTATTTGTGTAAATAGTAACCCGAATTGCTGTTTAAATGGCATATATCCTGCCAGGTTACCCGATTGTGGTTTTATATCTTTACAAATGAATACATAATAAAAATCATCGTCAGGATCGCGTTCGTTCTTATATTTTCCGATAATTTTATTCATCTCGTTTGTATAATTAGCAAATATACCACTTTCAGAATCGTCGAGCAACGAATTTTCGTCTTTATCCCATTCGGCAGTTGTAATCTCGAATTTATTATCAAGTGTAATATTCCATTCGATTGTCGATTGTTTATATATTTCTCTTATTTCGTTTGTTAGTGTTGTTATATTTAGTTCTTCTTTCTCCATGTTTACCGGAACAACTTTTAAATGATACGTTCTTTTCTGATAACTAATTGTACGAAGTTTACCTAATTCAATTTCTGTTCCAGATGAATCTTTACTTGTAACAAAAGCAATAATTTCGTCAACAGTTTTATCAACTTGCCCGTATAAAAATATTTTTTGTTTGTTTTCTTCAATATTTTCGGATGTTAATGAAATACCTGTTGCAGTTCTGTATTTAATATCCGAATTTTTATAAATAGTGTCCGAATTTTCGATATTTGTTGTAACATGATCGAAACTACCCGAGCTGTTCGATTTCCACGAAGCGTAATATTCATTTCCACCAATATCATATGGTGGTGTAAACATACCGGCAGGCAAATCTTTACTGTATGTATCAAAACCATATTGTTGTTCGTTAAATTTTTCGAACGTAACAATTATCTTTGGTTTTTGAATTTCGTCAGTAGTTTCTGTATTATCTGTTGTACTTCCATCTCCATCCGGCCCGTTGCCGTCGCCAACAATTACATCACCATTTTCTACTATCCATGTATCGCCATCGCTGTCGGTAATTATGATATCGTCGGTTGTGTGTATGGTATCGGTTGTACCGTCTTCGTTTAAAATTATAATGTCGTCGCCATCGATAAAAATTGAATCGATATCGGCTACAAGTGTGGTATCGTTAAGTCCGCCATCATCGGTTGCTATTATACTGTCGTTTTCGGTGTTGTAATCTTCGCCATCGAGATCGACAGTTACAAAGAACGGGCTGTTAGGGGTATACACCGATTTAATCTCGCCTTCGTAAACCTTGTTGTCGGTATTTACCTTTATATTCCGGAACTCTGCAGCCAGCTTTACATAACTCAGGTAAGGAACCATTGCAAATGCTTTTCCGCTAAAGGTTCCGTTGCCGCCTGTAACATCATATACCTGGAACATAAAACTGCCCGACCACACGTAATCGCCATCGCGTAACATGGGCAATGGTTCGTGGTTTGAAATGCTGCTTTCGTCATCGCCTCCACCACACTCGAAGCCCGAAACCTCTGGCGCGGGTGTTGTGAATGTTTGTACATCGGAATAATCGCCTTCGTACGTTCCACAGAATCCCATAACCTGGTACTCGTACGTGGTTAGCTCTTGTAAATCGGTTAACTTCAGCTTATCAATAAAGGTGTTTTGTTCGAACCACCCGGCATCGGGTTTGTTTGCCTTGCGATAACGAACAGTAAAGGCTGTTTGTGAAAAACCCGGTGCCCATTTTATTTCGGCCGTGTTGTACTTTTCCGATCGTGCAGATACATTCTCCACGGGCTTACATTCGTCGCCAAAGGTAAACATGCGAACCTCGGAATACCCGTTGTTCTTGAACATGTCGCGGCCATCCACATCGCGGGCCTGAATCCGGTATGCATACTGCCTGCCGGGTTCCAAAAATGGTTCTGCTAATCCATACACCAATGTGGTACTTGTTGTTGTGGCCTGGAAAATCGGAATGCTCGTTTGAATGGCATTGTTCGGGTCGCGCCCTTCGGGCCAAATCTCTACCAGTGTAAATTCGTACTCAGCAGTAAATGCCGAATTGGGTGATGCAGTATGCCGGGGTGTCCATTGAAAAACAATATTCTGTGGATTGATATGCTCTACTTTGTAATCGGGAAAAGGAATATTGATTAATGGAGGCTCGTTTAGCATGAGCCACGCAGTAATGGGAAAATTGCTCGATACCCGAATGTTTTTATTGTAGTCGTAGGCTGCAAACGAGAACCGGTAAACTCCTTCGGGCAAACGGCCGGTTGCAAGGTAGCTCGATTTGCTGTACCCGCTGAAATCGAGATTCTGGGGATTAAACCATTCTGCTAAATCGGATGATGTAAAATATTGAGGTACTCCTCCATCGAGAATAACGGGTGCATGATTGTAATTAGGGCTTGTCTTTATGGTTATTCCATTGCCTTCGATGGTTAGCTCTAAACGAACCTGGTAACCCGATTCATTTATATCGGTTAACAGCATATTTAAACCAACGCGATTGGTTCCGGGTGCAACATAATCGGATAACCTTAACGAATACGGTGGTATAAGCTGCATGTTAAGCTGTACCGGGTAAACCTGTGATTTAACATCTAAAACCAGTACAAGGTTTAGTATAAAAAGAATTATGAAATATTTTACTGTTTGTC
>Ga0154432_111_pt1 | contig 116549 bp, 94 predicted proteins | sample RifGroC2_FD_115936 | JGI IMG/M metagenome (GOLD analysis project Ga0154432, IMG submission 115936) | Bacteroidetes bacterium GWC2_33_15 | reverse complement strand
ACCGCCACGGTTTCCACCGCCACGATTGTTACCACCTCTGAAGTTACCTCCGCCACCGCTTCTACGTTCGCCTTCTTTTCTTTCTTCAGCTTTGTTTACAACGATTGTACGTCCATCAACTTCCGAACCATTAAGTTCTTCAATTGCTTTAAGTGCTTGATCATCGTCAGGCATTTCAATAAAACCGTAACCTTTGCTTCTTCCAGAGAATTTATCTGTAATAATTCTACAAGATGCTACTTCTCCGTATTCTTCGAAAAAGCCTTTTAATTCTTCTTCCTTAACTCTAAATGGAAGACTTCCAATAAAAATGTTCATACTATAAAAAAAAATTTAAGTGTAAATGATTGTGCAAAAATAACTTTATTTTAATACAAAAACTATTTATAGTCAAATAATTTCAATATTACCCGATTTATTGACCATTAACTTTCTTTTGTAAAACAAAACTCCAATACTCCATTTTACCGTTTGCAAAAGACTCATATCGTTCTGTTCCTTTTGTACCGGCAAATTGCAAAAATGCCTTATTTAAAAACCCGGGTATTTGGTCGTTTATCAGGTTTTCTCTACGAATATGATCATAATCCAGGGCCTTAACAACATTTTTCGAGATGTTTTCCTGAGAGATAAGTTCTAAGCCGCATTTGCTTAATTGTGCTTTTATTGTATCAACTTCGTTATGTCTTATCATGTCAGCAAATAAAAAATACCCGTCTTTTTTTAATACTCTTTTAACTTCATTGAAAAAAACATCAAGGTTTTTGTAGCATCTTGCCGATTCGACATTAACAACTGCATCAAATGTGTTGTCATCAAATGGTGGTTTTTCTGCAAATCCTTTAATAAATGATAAGCCATTAACATTGTGATGTTTATTGCAAAAATCAATAACCTGTTTTGATATATCAAGGGCTGTGTAAGATTCGGGATTGTAATAACGGGTGATATAAGAAGCACCTCCTCCTCTTCCTGAACCAATTTCCAATACTTTTTTATCTTTTAATTCAACTTTATTAACAACATGGTCATATAATTGAATGCAATACCTGTCGCTTTCGTCCCTGTCAAGCAAAACGAGTTGTTTTTCTCCATTTAAACTTGCATACCCATAATTCATAAAAGTAGCTGCTTTGTCCTTATCGAAACGGATCATTAAGTTATGCCATAGTTGCCATAATGGTCTTCTTACTACCCGGGGTAATTCACAATATTTTTCAACAATTTTTTGCATAGGTTTCTGTTTTTTGGCAAATAGTTTATCATTTACCCTTGTTAATACTAATAATTCTATTTGTTGTCAATTTACATAACTTCCCTTATAAAAGGATAATTTTGGTATGCAACAATAGCAGTGCAATGTATGAAAATTATTACGATTTAACGAAGAATCCCGTGAATTATGAAATTTTTAATTCTAATAGGAAGTAAATAACATAATCCAATGCTAGTTTTTCCTTTAAAATCAATTTTCTAAACAGGAATTGTGAATTTAAAGTTACTTCCATTACCAGGAGTGCTTTCAACCCAAATTTTCCCACTGTGTTTTTCGACAAATTCTTTGCATAAAATCAGGCCTAATCCACTTCCTCTTTCATGATTTGTACCCGGGCTTGAAAACATGGTATCAATTCTGAATAGGTTTTGAATGTCTCTTTCAGAAATACCCACTCCTGTATCTCTTACAGAAACGAGAATATCGGAACTATTTTTTTCTGCTTTTATAAACACCAAACCATTTCGCGATGTAAATTTTACTGCATTACTGATTAAATTACGCAGTATTGTTTTTATTTGATTTTCGTCTCCTGTAAACTCAATATCTTCAGGAACATTATTATTTACTTTTATATCTTTAAACTGACTTTGGTTTGCAATATTCTCAATACAACTCTGGGTAAGTTTTTTTAATCGAATTTTTTCAGGGTGGAATAAAATTTGATCGGTTTGTGTTTGTGCCCATTGTAATAAATTGTCTAATAATATGTACCCATTTTTAGATGTGTCGTAAATAATATTTAATTGTTCGAGTATATCTTCTTCGCTGAATTCTTTGAACTCGGTTTTTAATATTTCTGAATAACCAATAAGCGTGTTAAACGGGTTTTTTAAATCGTGAGCTATGATTGAAAAGAACTTATCTTTAGTTGCATTTGCTTCTTCAAGTTTACGCGAATATTCAACAATTTTTTTTGTGCGTTCCGCGATCAACAATTCCAAGTTTTCATTTATACTTTTTAACTGAGCAGAATTGCTTATTGCCAGATGATAAGCTTTGGTATGATCAACTGCCAATACAAAGAATATAACAACATTAATAAGGAAAACAGCATTTGGAGTTAATAATATAAAAGGTTTGATTTTTAATACCGCGAAATAGTATCCATCATAAAATCCGGCAAAGAGATTCAAGGCCATAACAATAAAAATAAAAAACGATCGATAGTCTCTTTCTTTTCGAAAAAATAATAACGAAATAATAAAAAGTATAACATCTCCAAGAATAAGGACTACAAGTGGATAATCATTATATGCATTAACAACTTCGTTTGCATTTTTACCTTTAATAATAAGATAAACTGCCGGTAAATAAAGAATGGCCAAAAAGAGTTTGAATAATTTTTTCTTTTTAAAAAGATTTGAATAGTCTATAAAAAAGAAAATCCCAATTAACATAAATAAAGGAAATCCTATTCGAGCAATCTTTTCGAGCAGATAAGTATTTGCAAAATCATAGGAAATAATATTATTAATATAACTAATAACAAAAAAGAGATTCATTAAAGCAAAGTACAAAAAGTGCAGTTTTTGATACTCTCTCCGGCTAAAATAGGTGAAGAAGAAAAAAATTGAAAAAACAATACCACAAACAGCAAGAGCTATAATTAATTTAGGTCCGAAAAGATTTCTATAAAAAACAAATTTATTCGTGTCTTTTGCATCGGAAATAAATACCTTGTTAATACGGTATTGTTCGCCTTCCTTTGGAAAGAGCTGAAAAGCTATTTCATTCTTAGCATTGTAATTTATATTTTTAGCAGATAACATGATGCTTTCGGAATAATGCATCCTGCTTGTGTACTTATCGTTTGCAATCCCTCTTTTAAATATTAATCTGCCATTAAAATAGATATTACAACAATAATCAATAGGCATAGCGGCTAAACATAAGCTATTATTAACATTTGAGCTGTCAATAATAAACTCTGCACGAAGAGTTAACATTCGATTTGAAAACGGCCTTGTGCATGCTGGTTTTTCTCCATTGTATTTTACAAATCCCAAATCAGAAATATTTCCGGTAAGATATTTCCCTTCAGCCAGCTCAGATTCTAATATATAAAAATCGAGATATAAACGGGAATCAGAAATTTTATAAACAGGTTGTGCAAATAATATGGATTCCTTAGTAAGAAAAACCAAAAATAATGCTATTTTACAGAGAATTAGTTGAATTTTCATTATCCAAGCATGTAAACTACTAAAAAATTAAGAATTTTAAATACGAAAATTGGGAAACTAAAACACCTGCAAAATAAAAAAAAGGAGAAACATTTTGAGTAAATACATTAAATATTTTTAACAATTATTTTACCGGAATAGTAAATTTAAAATTACTTCCATACCCGGGAATACTTTCGACCCAAATTTTACCATTGTGTTTTTCAACAAATTCTTTGCAAAGGATTAAACCCAATCCACTTCCTCTCTCGTGGTTTGTGCCCGGTTTTGAAAACATCTTATCGATTCTGAATAAATCCTGAATATCTTTTTCAGACATACCTACACCAGTATCTCTCACTGAAACCATTATATCAGAATTACTTTTTTCTGATTTTATAATAATCAAACCATTTCGTGCGGTATATTTAACTGCATTACAAATTAAATTTCGCAGAATCGTTTTTATCTGATTTTGATCCCCTTTTATTACAATATCTTCAGGAACATTATTAATCACTTCAATATCTTTAAACCGGCTCTGGTTTTCAATATTTTCAATACAAACCTGGGTAAGTTTTTTTAATTGTATTTCTTCAGGATTAAAGCTAATCTGGTTGGTTTGTGTTTGAGCCCATTGTAATAAATTATCTAATAATACATAGCCATTTTTAGATGTGGCGTATATAATATTGAGTTGATCGTGTATATCGTGTTCACTCATATCTCTGAATTCTGATTTTAATAATTCAGAATAGCCAATAAGCGTGTTAAATGGGTTTTTTAAATCGTGAGCTATAATAGAAAAAAACTTGTCTTTGGTTGTATTTGCTTCTTCGAGCTTATGTGTATATTCAACAATTTTTTTCGTGCGTTCTGCTACCATTAACTCTAAATTTTCATTTAAGCTTTTTAATTGTTTTGAATTACTGATTGCTAAATGGTATATTTTAGTATGATCAACTGCTAATACAAAAAATATGACCAAATTCATAAGAAATACAGAATATGGAGTAAATAAAACGAATGGTTTAACTTTTAGTATTGCAAAAAAGTATGTATCATGCATTCCTGCAAAGAAATTAAATGCGAAAACCAATAACAGGAATAACGATTTTACAGATTTTTCTTTAATAAAATAGATAGCTGACAAAATTGCAAAAGCTAATTCTCCAATAACCAGCATTGTTATTGGATATGTATTATTTGCTCTCAATAAGTCTGACAAATTATGCTGAACGAGAAGTAAGGCAATTGCAGGGAGATAAATAATTAATATGAAAATTTTAATTTTTTTATGAAATCTTAATAGAATACCCGTGTACTCGAAAAGAAAGAAAAGACAAAAAATCATCGCCAATTGAAATCCCACACGCGAAATAATTTCAACTATAAATGTATTTGTGAAATTATAAGTAAAAATATTATTAATAATACTTATGAAAAAAAAGAAATTCATTAATGCAAAAAACAAGTAGGATTGTTTTTTATAATCAGCCCGGCTCAGGTATGTAAATAAATAATATACAAAAAATATTAAACCGCAAAATGTTAATGCCAGGGTGAGTTTTATACCCCAAAAATTACGAAGGAAAACATAATATGAAGCATCTCTGGCTTTTGATATAAACGATCTGTTTATTGAATTGATTTCACCTTCTTTGGGATACAGTTGAATTGCAATATCATTTATTTTATTATATAAAATGAAGTCAGGTGGCAGGAAAATACTTTCAGAATAATGAATTCTATTTGTATAGCCATTTTTAATATTCCCTCTAAAGCCAATTAAGTTACCGTTTAAGAAAATTGCACAGGGATAATCAACCGGCATTACAACAAGATATAAATCCTGCTTTATGTTAGAACTATCAATAATCAGGTTTGAGCGCAAAGTAAGCATTCTGTCATTTGCAGGCCTCGTGTTTGGAGTTTCTTTAAAATTATATTTTTGGAATCCTTGTTCTGTAATATTACCCTGAATATATTTCCCTTCGGAGAATTCACTTTCTAAAATATAAAAATCGGGATATAACCGGGTGTCGGAACCTTTATAAACTACTTGTGAAAATAATAATGAAACTTTTAAAACGAATATGACTACAATAAATGATTTAAAATATCGATATTTTATTCTCATATAAAGTACTTTATAATTGAACTCCCTGAAGAAAGCATTTAAAGATAATAGAATTATATTTAAAAATCAGATTAAAATCGAAAAAAACCATATAATTACATGGCCACAATAATAAAAAAAGCAGTGTTAAAGTTAATTAACACTGCTACATAGCTATAATTTATAACTTATAATACTTTTTCCATTTTTTTATAATGTATATTTCTTTCTTTTAAATAATTTATCATGTAAGTAAAACATTCTGGGTATTTACCAACAAGCTCAGGGGGAAAGACGCCTTTTTTTGCAAACACATCATTCAAAACCATATTAACAGCTGCAGTTGCAGTAAAGCCGGTTGTTCTGGCCATTGATGATAGTTTTTCTTTAGCATCATACTTATCGTGCAAATCGTAAATAATTTCTTTTTTCAATCCATTTTCTTCGCCTTTTAAAATAATTCGCATGATTGTAAATTCTTGTTCTTCGGGTTCAAGTTTCCAGATTTTAAATAATATTTCTGATGTAAAATCGAACGGTGATATTTCTTTTCCTTTAACTTTTATTGTCTCATAGTCAAGAAACCCGGCTGCTTTAAGAGCCTTAATCATATTTATATGACCAGGATAACGCAGGGTTTTCTCTTTCATGTTAGGAATGTTACTTAAAGTAAAAATAAGAGAACGTAATCCATCGGAATTAAATGCTTCGAGTGTTCCGACATTATCAAAATCGATAAATTCAGTATCGCTCATGGCAGGTTTTACAATCATCTTGCTATTTTCCACATAACGTGCGGGACGTGTGTATTCTTCAATTACATCACATGGTGAAAACGGAGCTTTATATTCAAACGGAAAAGTCCTTACTATTGGTAAGCCTCCTACCATGTATTCAAAATTCTCAATTTTCATTTTTTCATTATGATATCCGGCAATAATATTAGGCATCCCGGGAGCAACACCACAGTCCATAATCACTGTTACATTATTTTCTTTTGCAAGTTGATCGAGATGTAATACATCTTCAGGTAAAAAGGAAATATCAACAAGATTTTTTTTATTTTTTATAACCTGAATCATGGTTTGCAAACCCAAAAACCCGGGCACTGCAGATACAACAATATCAAATGGTTTTATTGCCTTTGATAGTTCTTTTTCATTGGTAACATCCAGAACCTGAGTTTTAATATTGTAATTTTCAGAAAGGTAGTTTAATGAGTTAACATCAATATCGGTTGACATTACTTCGTGTTTTTTTGATAAATCAATAGCCATAGCCTTTCCAACCATTCCGGCACCAAGTATTATTATTTTTTTCATGTGTATTTGTTTTAATGTTTTATTTAAAAATCCCTTAACCAGGCTCTAAATAAAATTTATTATTTTCCCCTGATTTTAATTATTTGGATGATTAAAACAAGGAATTATAACCCATTAAAACGGTTCTGAAAGGTTATTGTATGTTCATTAAATAAAAACATGGAACTCAAAAGTACATTTTTTATTTTTATAAAACCAACTTAAAAATTGTCTCTGTTTTATTCTTTTGGTAACTTTAGAAATCAAAAAATTGTAAAAATCAAAATTAAAAGATTATGAAATATTTTCTACTAATCGCATTTAGTGTATTGTATATAAACATCTTTGCACAAACAATTAACAATGTAACAATAAAACAAAACCAGGGAGAACTGAATTTACAATACGATCTCTATGCTAAGCCCGATATTGCATTTACTGTTAGTGTACTCTATTCAGCAGATAAAGTAAAATGGGATAAAATTGAAAAAATTCATGGCGAAGTTGGTGACAGCATTTTCCCGGGAAAAGACAAACAAATTGTAATATGGATAGACCATTTAGAAAATGTTAAACCAAATTTATTTTTTAAAATTTCAGCTGTTTACCCAACGTTTGATCCTTTAAAAAAAGGAACAGTACGCGATGCAACAGGAAATACATATAACTGGATTCGTTATGACAATACCCGCTGGATGACGCAGAATCTAAAATCTACAAAAGATGCACCAGAATGTGGAACAATTTATAACTATACGGCAGCTATAAATGCATGTCCTGATGAGTGGCAATTACCATCCGATGATGATTGGCTTCAGTTAGAAAAATATTTTGGTATTTCTCCAGCAAAAGCAAGTGAATTTGGTTTACGTGATATAAAAAACTTAAAAACATTTAACGATTCTGGTTTTGTGCTTAACGAATGTAAATACCTGAAAACATTTTACCCGAACCAGGTTGCTGTTGCATTCTGGACCAGCACTGTAAATAAACTTCTCTATCTTGGGTATTCTGAAAAATATATTGCGCGTATTATACGACTTAACGAGAACAAAATTAGCAGGGAACTACGTGAAAAAACCGACGAGCTTAGCGTGCGTTGTATCAAAAGTGCGCTCTATAATGAAACAATAGAATCTGTTCTTGAAACAAAAATAAACTTGGAAAACACAACGGGTACATTTAAAGATGTTTATACCGGCGAAAAATTTGAATATATATATGCAGGAAATTCAGTTTGGTTGAAAAAAGATATTGTCGGCACATTTCAATTTTCAGAAATAAACGACAAATGCCCTGTAGGTTGGCGATTACCCGTGGAACAGGAATGGAAAGATTTATTCAATTATTATAAACCATCAATTCAACTTGCAAACGAAAGCAATATAATAAGCGAACGCATGAGTACACAAGGACTATGGAGCTTCAATATGTCAGCAAGCGATTACTGGATGGGTTCAAAATATTACATATACAACACCTATTGGATTAATAGGGAAAATAAAGAAGACAGCAAGAAATTAATGACTTACCCTACAAATAAATCAAATAGTACCGGTTGGGTAAATAAACAAACCAACGAAAAAGCAAAATTACGCTGCGTTCTTGATAACAAAGAATATGCTTCTTATTCTGAATCGGTTGAAACAGGTAAATTCACAGATACCCGCGACAACACAGAATATTCCTGGGTAAATATTGACAACAAGGTATGGATGTCAGAAAACCTGAGTTATAATATGGGCGAAAACAGTTCGTGCCGGGATGCAATAAAATTAAATTGTGAAGCTTTTGGGTATTTATATTCTCTGGCTGTTGTACAAAATGCATGTCCGGATGGTTGGCAAATTCCAACATCTGACGATTGGAAAAAAATTCTCGCGAAAACTGTAAATAACATGCCTGCATTATATCCTTTTGGTAAAACCGGTTTAAATATATTACTTGGAGGAGAAATAATTGTTGATGATTCGGGTAAAAAACCTATACCTGTTTATACTTCAAAATATATATATTCAGATGCAGGAAATATCGGTTTTTTCTATCTCGATTCAAATGGAAAAGCTGAACAAGTTGAAAAGGCAAAGAAAAAGGATTTAATCTATATTCGTTGTGTAAAACGATAAGACAAAACAAGCGGGTTAACCCGCTTTTTGTATTTAAATTATAATCATTGGTGTCCGATTGAAATTTTACTAAACCTTGTAATATGAATAATGTTAAGCCTTTTCTTAGATTTCGCCACTAAGTGGCTTCATTTTTATTTACTGTTTAATTCTACAAAGATTTTACCCAGCCTGCGGCAGGCAGGTGCTACGCAGTATTTATATTAGCAACGTAGTTGCTATATATTTGTATATAAATACATTATAAAATTTATTAAGCAACATAGTTACGACATCTTTATTAGTTTCAATTTTGCCGGATAATAGTGAATTATAATAAATAATCAGAGATTTTTCCACTAATTTGTTTTAAAGATATTTCGGCTATTTTAGCCTGGTATTGTGCAGCAAGCAAGCGGTCTTCGGCATCGAGGTATGCCCGTTGAACATCGCGCATTTCAAGGCCTGAGAAATTTCCTAAACGGTATCGTTCCATAGCAATATCAAAATTATTTCGGGCAATCTGAAGGTTCGAACGTTCTAAATCGACTAATTTTAAACTGTTTTGGTACGTATTATAAATAAGAGCAAGTGTTGATAATACTTCCTGTTCAATTTCTTTATATTCCAATTCAGCATTCTGAATATCAATCCTGGCATTTTTATGTTGCCTGTTAATATTAAATCCATCGAAAATAGTAAAGCTTAATGATGCTCCATAATTCCACCCCTGGGAATTACTTTCTAAAACAGAGCTTGCTGGTGATTCACTCTGAGCCAGGGTTGCCCCACCAAACAATGATAATACGGGGTATCGTGATGAATTAACAAGTTTTAAATTCAATTCAGAAATTGATTGATTTGTTAAAGCCAGTAATAAGTTTGTATTATTCACCTGTGTTTCTTTGAGCAAATCGGTTAATGATAAAAAATAGTTTATTGAAATAGAATCGGATGGAGAAGTATTCTTATCAATATTTACAGCTAACAATTTATTCAATTTAATAATTGCAGCCGAAAGATTCTCTGATTGATTCAAAAATTGTGATGAATCGGAGTTAAAATCAACTTTTGCCTGCTGAAACTCTAATTTTGATTCCTGACCTATGCGATACCTTTCTTCAGCAACTTTCATTCTTTCTTTCGAGAGGTTCTTTATGTACCTAATCGTTTCGAGTCGTTTTTTTTGTTGAATCACGTTATAATATTCAACTCCGATTTGGGCAACCAGGTTTTCAATACTCATCCGGGTATTGAGTTGTCCCATTTGCAGCATTTCATTTAATTTTTTATATTCAACAAACATCTTAAATCCATCGAAAATGGTCCAGTTTAAATTAACCGATGCTGATAAAGCATTTGATTTAGCATTATCTTTTTCTACCGGATCGGGACTTGATGCAAGAACCTGCCTTGAATCTGTAATCGAATAGCTTTGATTTGCTTCAGAATAGATATAGGGTAAAAAACCTGCATTCCCCAGGCTGTAATTATTTTCATCAATTATTTCATCGTTTTTGGCTATTTTAATTGAATAATTATTTTCTAAGCCTATTTGCAGGCATTGTTTAAATGAGTAGTAATCCTGAGAATATGTATTTGCAGTAAATAAAAGTAAAATCAAGATTATTCCTGAAAAGCCGATTTGCCAGAATTTAAAAACCTGATTTATATATCTGTATATCATAATATTAATTTTGAATTGTATCTTCAACATTAGTAACTGATTTTGATTTTTCTGAAATATATGAGTACATGGCGGGTACAACATATAAAGTAAAAAATGTAGAAACAAATAACCCACCAACCACAGCAACACCCATTGAAACACGGCTTCCGGCGCCAGAGCCTAATGCCAGGGCGATAGGTAATGTTCCTAAAATAGTAGATAAACTGGTCATTAGAATAGGCCTGAATCTTGCTGCGGCTGCTTCCAGCATTGCATTGTTTTTACTTAAACCGGTTGATTTACGTTGATTTGCAAATTCAACGAGCAATATTCCATTCTTAGAAACCAACCCGATAAGCATGATAATACCAATCTGGCTAAAAATATTCATAGTATAATTAAAATACCAAAGAAAAACCAATGCCCCGGTTAAAGCTAACGGGACAGTGAACATGATAATAAGAGGATCACGGAAACTTTCAAATTGAGCTGAAAGAATAAGGTAAATAAGAACTAACGCGAGAACAAAAGCAAATAAGAGGCTCGATGAGCTTTCTTCAAAATCTTTCGAATCGCCGGCTAAAGCTGTCGAATAAGTATCGTCAAGAACTCTGTCGGCAATTGCCTCCATCTCTTTAATTCCTTCGCCCAGGGTTTTTCCTTTTACCATACCTGCAGAAATAGTAGCAGACATGTACCTGTTGTAACGATACAATTGGGGCGGACTGCTTTCTTCTCTTAAAGTTATAAGATTGTCAAGCTGAATCATCTCCCCGGCATTATTTTTTACATATATTGATTTTAAATCAAGAGGTTTGTTCCTGTTTTCACGTTCCAGTTGGCCTAAAACCTGGTATTGCTTACCGTTCATTACAAAATAACCGAAACGGGAACCACTTAAAGCCAGTTGTAGAGTTTGTGCAACATTTTGCATAGAAACTCCCATTATTACTGCTTTATCGCGATTTATCTCGACCCGTATCTCGGGCTTGTTAAATTTAAGGTTTAAATCAACAAACTGAAAAATTTCACTCGAAGAGGCTTGTATCATAAACTCAGGTAGTACATCTTTCAATTTCTCAAGATTTTGTGCCTGAATTACAAACTGAACAGGTAATCCACCTCTTCTGCCTCCAATTGTTTGTTGCTGGGAAATAAATGTTCGTGCAGCACTCATATCTTTTACTTCTTTAGATAAGAGATCAGCTATTTCCTGTTGTGATTTTTCTCTTTCATTTCTATCTTTAAGAATAAGGCGTATAGCACCATTATTTGAAGTACCTGACCAACCGGGAGATATAATGGTTATCATTCCCTTTTTTTCCGGAACTTTTTCTTCAACAAGTTGTGATAATTCAGTCATGTATAAATTCATAAATTCATACGATGCGCCTTCCGGGCCGGTAGAACTAATACTTAAAGATGAGCGGTCTTCCAGCGGCGCCATCTCCGATGGAATGGATTGATATAATACAACGATTAATACTAAAGTTATTCCTATAAATAATAATGCTAACCACCTGCGATTCATAAACTTTTCCAGCGAATTGCTATATCCATTGATTAACGAATTAAAAAAGGGTTCTGTTTTCCTGTACAACCACGTGTGTTTTTGCCGAGGTTTTAGTAAGCGGCTCGATAACATGGGAGTTAATGTAAGGGCTATAAATGCCGAAATAATTACTGCCCCTGAAATTACAATTGAAAATTCCTTAAATAACCTGCCCGTAGTACCTTTTAAAAAAACTATTGGTGTAAATACAGCTATAAGGGTAATTGTTGTTGCAATTACGGCGAAAAATATTTCCGCAGATCCTTTCATAGCCGCTTCTCGTGGTTCCATACCACGTTCAATTTTGGCATAAATGTTTTCAAGTACAATAATTGCATCATCAACAACAAGTCCGATAGATAAAACGATTCCAAGCAGGGTTAATACATTTATAGTATAACCAGCAAGGTATAAAATAAAGAAAGCCCCTATAAGTGAAACAGGAATAGCAATTACAGGTATAAGAGTTGTTCTCCAATCGCGCAGGAATAAGAAAATAATAAGTACAACCAGTAAAAATGCAAGGAGAATTGTTTCTTCAACCTCAGTAATTGATTGCCTGATATATGTAGTATTATCAAAGCCTACATCAACTTTAATATCAGCAGGTAAATCTTTCTTTATTTGTTCAAGGCGTTTATAAACTTCATCTACAATTTCGATATGATTTGAACCCGGTTGGGGAATAACAGCATTTCCAACCGAAGGAATACCATCTCTTAACAAACCTGTACGTTCATTCTCAGGCCCTAATTCGGCTCTTCCAATATCTTTAAAACGTATTATTTTATCTCCTGTTTGCCTAAGTATTAAATTATTAAAATCATCAGGAGTAACTAAGCGGCCAACTGTTCTAACTGTTAGCTCGGTCATGTTTCCTTCAATTCTGCCCGAAGGAAGTTCAATATTTTCACGGGTAAGTGCATTACGAACATCAACAGGAGTAAGTTGATAAGCAGCCAATTTAGATGGATTCATCCACAAACGCATCGCAGGGCGTTTGCTTCCCCAAACAGCAACACTACTGACACCGGGAATAGTTTGTAATTTTTCTTTAAATACATTTTCTGCAATATCGCTTAAATCGATCATTGACCGTTTATCGCTCATGATATTTAAGAAAATGATTGGGTCAGAATCAGCATCAGCTTTAACAACAACCGGTGGTTCTGCATCTGAAGGTAATTGTCGGCGTGCGGCAGCAACTTTATCACGAACATCATTAGCTGCTGTTTCCAAATCAACATTTAAATCAAATTCAATAGTTATCCTGCTTGATCCGTCGCGACTGGAACTCGACATTGAGTTTATCCCGGGTATTCCGTTTATAGCCTGTTCCAATGGCTCTGTTATTTGTGTATCAATAACATCGGAGTTGGCCCCAACGTACGATGTACTCACTGAAACAATTGGCCTGTCAACATTTGGGAACTCACGAACTCCCAAATAAGACATACCAATTGCACCAAATAATATTATGATTATAGTCATAACCAATGATAGTACAGGCCTGCGAATGCTTAATGATGAAATATTCATACTTAATTCCTTATTTTATAATTCATAATTCCTTAACAACTACAGGCATATCGTGGCGTAGTTGCATAATACCACTAATTACAACACTGTCGCCAGGCTCAACGCCTTCGATAATTTCAATATTATTTTCAGTTCTTAAACCTGTTTTTATACTTGTAGATATTGCTCTACCCATTTTAACAACGAACACTCTTTCTCCACCCATTTCGGGGATAATCGCCTGCGTGGGAATCTGAACAGCGTTCTTTTTTTCACGAATAACCAATTGAATAGATACAAATCTTCCCGGCTGAAGCTCTTCGTCTTTATTCTCATACATAGCCCGAACTGCAATAGTGCGTGTTTGTGGATCAACCTTAGGCTCAACAGCATAAACCTTAGCCCAATATGTTTTTTCAATTTCTTCAACCTTGAATGATAAATCGGTACCCGGTTTAACCATTCCTGAATATTTTTCGGGTATAGAAAAATCAATTTTAAGAGGTTTATTCTTTACCAGCTTAGCAACCTGTGAACTGGAATTAACAAATGCTCCTTCGCTAACAAAACGTAGTCCTATCTTCCCGTCAAATGGAGCATGAATTTCAGTTTTAACAATTCTGGCTTTTAATAATTTAATTTCTGATTCTATTCCTTGTAAGTCAGATTTTACCTGATCGTATGATTCCTGACTTACAGCTTCTTTCGAAAGTAATATTTTCTGACGGTTTTCTTTTTCTTTAGCCAGTTTTTCCTGAATTATTAGTTTATCCAACTGGGCCTGGAGATCATCATCGATTAATTTTGCCAGTAATTCGCCTTTTTTAACATACGAACCTTCTTTAAAATAAATGTTTGAAATTTTCCCGGAAGTTTCAAAGCTCAAATCAACTTCTTCGTCAGGCAGTATAGTTCCTGATGATTTTATTATATCAAGAAGCAATTCCGGGTTTATTACCTTAATTTTTACAACAGCCGCCTGTTTTGTTCCTGTTTGTAATTTACTTTCTTTTTTTATTCTATAATCTCTAATTTTTGGATAAGCAATTAATCCAACAACAATTAAACCTACACTTATCCAAAGGAATGTTCGTAAATTATTTTTCATATATCTTGTTTTAAAATACAGTTAATCAATCAAATAGATTTCATATAATCTATATAAATTTGCACTAATTATTTAATTTTAAGTAACTAAAATTTTTTGAGTAAATCCTGATATTTGATATCAATCGGGCAAAATCGTTTAACGAGTTTTAAATTATTTTTCATTTAAAAATTTAAAAAGCATTGTTTATGTTTAATAATTAGAGAACTATTTACGAAAAATTAATCAGATAATAATAAATGAAATCATTGGTGTCCGATTAAAATTTTACTAAACCTTGTAATATGAATAATATTAAGCCTTTTCTTAGATTTCGCCACTAAGTGGCTTCATTTTTATTTACTCTTTAATTCTACAAAGATTTTACCCAGCCTGCGGCAGGCAGGTGCTACGCAGTATTTATATTAGCAACGTAGTTGCTATATATTTGTAGATAAATACATTATAAAATTTATGAAGCAACATAGTTGCGACATCTTCATTGGTTACAATTTTTACCGGACAATAGTGAAATGAAATATTATTTACAGATTCCTGTCAATGGGTGCCAGAGACACAAAAAAGCTGTCATGTTGTTGACAGCCTTTTGCAAATAATGTTTGTTAAATTCTTTTGATTATTTTAAATATTCTTCCGGGATCGCCATGTCAGCAGAAAGATGTTTATAATTTCTTTCATTCTTCCATGTTGATTCGTACATTTCAAGTTGTTTTGGAATAAACTTTTCAAGTTTTTTATTCATTTTTTCAATTTTCTCATCCGGTGTAACCGTTGGAGCTTCTTTATTAACCAGGGCAACAGCTTTATTAAGGTCTTCCGTTTTATCAGGTGAAACAGGAGTAAGCCCAACATGAGCTTTCATTACGCCCATAATAACATCAACCATTACAATGTATGTTTTACCCGCTTCAAGTTCGGTGGTTAAAAACTCTTTATTCTCTGATGAAGCCCAAAATAACTGATTTCCGGGATCACATTCGTAGCGCATATACTGATCACCTTTAAAAACGCCAATATATTTATCCTGGTGAAAAAATTCAAATTCAACAGGTTTACCGTAAAGAGTAACACGGGTAAAATAAACAACAGCTTTACCTTCTGCAGGAGGCTGAAATCCCTGGGCAAAAACAGTATCAACAGTAGCTAATAATACAAACAACGTTAAAACAAGTAATTTTTTCATATAAATTGATTTTTAGTTAATTAACGAAAGTTAAAAAAATCAATTTATATTTAAAAAAAAGAAGACAGAAAATTCTGTCTTCTTTTTTTTTAATCTATTGGTTCGTAATCCTTTTTTGTAACTCCGCAAATAGGGCATTTCCAATTATCAGGTATATCTTCAAACAATGTACCTGGTTCTATGCCTGAATCAGGGTCTCCTATTTCAGGGTCATAAATATGTCCGCAGATTTTGCATTTGTATTTTTTCATAATTATCTTTTTAAGATTTTATCTTCCAAACAGAATCAATAATTGTTCCGTCAACCCATTTTATAACTGCAACAATTTCATCTTCGTATTGAGGCCTTGCAGGTTTTCCACAGATTTTTTCGGCTTCAGCTTTTAATTCCTGAATTGTTTTAATTGGTAAATCGGAACCTTTAACTTTTTCAAGCAAATCTTTTCGCAATGGGTTTATTGCTATACCTCGTTCAGTAACAATTACATCAATGAGTTCGCCAGGGCCGCAAATGGTTGTCACTTCATCTAGAATTACAGGAATCCTGTCTCTGAATAATGGAATTGGTAAAATAACGGTTTTTGAAAACAAACAATTTTGCCACCCTCCTATTCCGTGTAACAACATTCCATCGGAGTGTGTTACCACATTGGCATTATAATTAACATCTACTTCGGTTGCTCCGAGAATAACTACATCAACTATTCCTGCAAAGTTTCCTTTTCCGTGGTAATTGTAACTTGTAAACGGGCTTGTCCAAACATGCCCCGGGTTTTGAGCCATCGAACGAACACCATCAAGATCGAATGTCTGACCATCGAGGATATATTCAATCAATCCTTCTTCGAGCATTTTTACAAGGTACTTGTTGCTTCCACCGCGGGCAAATCGGCCTTTAATTTTTAAACGACGCATTGTTTCAGCAAAATATTCGCCTACAGCACCGGCAGTACCACCTGCTCCTGCCTGAAACGAAAATCCTTCGTGAATAATACCCGTTATTTCACAAAATTTAGCTGTCATTTCGGCTAATAGCAATCGATCAGGGCTTTTAGTAATTTCTGTTGTACCTGAAACAATTTTTTCAGGTATCCCTATTTTATCAGTCACAACGGTATAATCGACATAGTTTCCCTGTATTTGCCATGGGATACATGGAAAAGGAATCATATTATCAGTAACCACAATCACTTTATCGGCATATTGTGAATCGGCTAAAGCAAAACCAAGCAACCCGGAAGCTGATTTTCCATACAGTCCGTTTGCATTTCCAAAAGAATCGGCACATGCAGCACCAATTACTGCTATATCAATTTTTACTTCGCCATCCTGGATCGATTGGTAACGTCCACCATGTGAACGAAGAATACCAATACCTTTCATTTTACCCTGAGAGGTAAATTTACCTAATGGGCCGTTCATGCTTCCTTCAATATGGTGTATGGTTCCATCTTCAAGATATTGAATCAAGTGTTCGTGGCAAGGGAACGAAGCCGATGGATACCAACGCAAATCTTTTACACCGAGTTCTTTTGCAATATCAAATATCTGGTTTGCAAGTAAGTCACCATTTCGAAAATGATGGTGCGTGGAAATAGTCATTCCATCTTTTAACCCGGCTTTTACGAGAGCTTCTTTTAACGAACCCACCTGCTTATTCCCATCTAAAGGGAAATCAGAACAAGATGAAATTTTAGGCCCGTATCTATTTGCATCGGGTTTGTATTTTCCAACACCCATATACGGAACCTGAAGCTGATCATTCACTTCCTGAGGAACTGTTCGTCCAAGCGCATTTTTTACAAGGTTTGAATATTTTTTCCCCATCTATTTATAATTTTTAGTTTCGTGTTTATGGTTTAGGGTAAATATACAATTATTTGACTATCTACAAAAGACGATTTTAAAAATTCAAATCATTGGTGTCCAATTAAAATTTTACTAAATCTTGTAATATGAATAATATTAAGCCTTTCCTTAGATTTCGCCACTAAGTGGCTTCATTTTTATTTACTCTTTAATTCTACAAAGATTTTACCCAGCCTGCGGCAGGCAGGTGCTACGCAGTATTTATATTAGCAACGTAGTTGCTATATATTTGTAGATAAATACATTATAAAATTTATAAAGCAACATAGTTGCGAAATCTTTATTGGTTTCAATTTTACCAGACAATAGTGAATTCAAAAATTAAAATTAAAATCAATATCGATTTGTTATCAAAATAGTTTTTTATACAATCTTTGTGAAAACTTTGTGTTTTCGAATCCCTGCAGGCAGGCAAGAACACTAAGAATCACCAAAAAATCTTCAACTAAACAATATGGATATATAAATGCAAAAACATCCTGTAAAATAGTATTACAGGATGTTTTATATAAAAATATATCTGTTGCTATTCTATAACTTTCCGAACAACATCAATTACAGTACCATCAACCCATTTAATTGCAGCAACAATTTCGTCAGAAAGGTTTGGTTTTTGTGAAGGCCCGCAAATAGCGTCTGCTTCGGCCTTTAACTCCTGAATTGTTTTTATTGGCAACTTACTGTCTTTCATTTTCTCAATCAAATCAGTTCTTTTGGGGTTGATTGCTATTCCTCGTTCAGTAACAATAATATCTATCATTTCGCCGGGACCGCAAATAGTTGTTACTTCATCTTTAATAACAGGTATTCTATCGCGGAATAATGGAATTGGTAATATTACATTTTTTGCATGCAAACAATTTTGCCAGCCACCAATACCATGCAATAAATATCCATCGGAATGAGTTACCACGTTTCCATTAAAATGAACATCCACTTCGGTAGCACCCAAAATCATAATATCCATCATGGTAGTGATGTTTCCTTTTGAATGGTAGTTGTAAGCATTGAAAACCGGGAACTGATGATGATTTTTATTTTTAGCAATACTGGCAACAGCACCTAAATCGAATGCCTGAGCATCTAAAATATGTTCCATAGTACCTTCTTCAAGCATCTGAACCATATATTTCGTACTACCACCAAATCCAACCTTCGATTTCCATCCTTTTTCTTTTAATAACTGGTGTACAAAATAACCTATTGCTAAGGATGTTCCACCGGCTCCTGCCTGCATATAACAACCATCTTTTAAAATACCACTTTCAAGAAGAAATTGAGTTGTTAATTCGGCTATAAGTAATCTATCGGGACTTTTAGTTATTTGTGTTGTTCCGGAAACAATTTTTTCAGGAATACCAATTTTATCAACAACCACAACATAATCCACATAATTTCCCTGAATCTCCATAGGCAGATTCGGGAAATCAACCAGTTTATCGGTAACTACAATAACCTTTTCGGCATATAAATAATCGGTAGTAGCATATCCTAAAACACCACAGGCAGATGGCCCGTTTAAAGCATTTGCATTTCCAAATGGATCGGATGATGGAGCAGCTAATACTGCTATATCAATTTTTACTTCGCCATCCTGAATAGCCTGAACGCGGCCACCATGCGAACGCAAAACTGCTGTTCCTTTCATTTTGCCCTGGGTAACAAATTTACCCAATGGGCCATTCATACTTCCTTCGATACGGTTTATGGTTCCGTCTTCAAGATATTTTATTAATGGATCGTGGCATGGGAATGATGCAGAAGGAAACCAAACCAAATCCTTTACTCCTATTTCGTGAGCAATATCAAAAATAGTATTACTTACCAAATCACCATCTCGTAAGTGATGATGTGTTGAAATGGTCATTCCGTCTTTTAAACCGCACTTTGTTAATGCTTCTTTTAATGAAGCCACCACTTTGTTTCCATCATCCGGGTAATCCATTGCAGTTGGAATTGGCGGGGCATATTTTCGTCCTGCAGGCCTGTGTTTTCCTACTCCTTTAAATGGGATAACTTCCTGTCCGTTTATTTCAGTTGGGACCATTCGTCCCACAGCATTTTTAACCAGCTTGCTCATTTAAAAATTCCTTTCTCCAATTTTCAGAGATTAAACCTAAATTAATTGCTAAACGAATTGTTTTTTCGGCTCGTTTTACAACCGGTGGATCAATCATTTTTGTTCCCAAAGAAACTACACCCAGGCCTTTTTCAGTTGCATCGATAAATGCATTTACAATTTTCTTTGCTTTATCAATTTCGTCAGCTTCTGGTGCATAACTTTCGTGAATAAACTTTATCTGACGTGGGTGAATACAACCCATACCTTCGAAACCCAATCCTTTAGATACTTTTATTGTTGCACGTAATGCATCCATATCACCAACATCGGAAAATACTGAATCTATAGCCTGAATATGAGCTGCTTTACAAGCATTTACCATTCTTGTTCTGGCATATAATGATTCTGTAGCTTCGTTTGTTCTTTTTGTACCCAAATCGGCAGTATAATCTTCCAGGCCTATTGCCAATGCAACAATATTTTCAGATGATGTAGCAATTTCGAATGCTTTTTCAACACCCAAAGCACTTTCGATGATTGGCATTAAATAAATATTGTGTTTTACTTTAAATGCTTTTTTAATTTTAGATATTTCTTCTTCGAGTTGAATAACCTGGTGAGCACCTTCGCATTTAGGAACTAAAATTAAATGAACATTATTCGGAACAATGTATTTTAAATCATCTAACCCGTTTGGGATTTGGTTTATCCGAACCATTCGCTCTGCACCATAAAAATCTATCCCTCTTAAAGCATTACGAACCAATAACTGAGCTTCTTTCTTTTTTGCATAAGCCACAGAATCTTCCAAATCAAGAATTATACCGTTTGGATGATGTATTCCTGCATTAAGCATCATACTTGGTGTATTCCCGGGCAAATACAAGCGGGAAAACCGAAATTGTTCCTTTTCAGATGAATAGATATTCTCATCTAAAATAGGGAATAAAAATTCCTTGTCGGTTGTAATAAGTTCTTTTACTGCAGCTTCAATTCTGGCAGCAATTACAAGAGGTAAAGCACCAGAATCTTCGAGTTGTAAATGAGCATTCTTAATGTCATAAAAAGCTAAAACATCGGAGCACAGCTTTACTATTGAATCGCCATATAGCACTTTGACTTTACTTTTTAAATCAATTTGTACTCCTCCTGAATCTTTAAGCTCAAGAGTAACAAAGCAGTCTGAACGAACTTTTGGCCCGGCATTTCCGGCTGTTGCAATTTTAGTACTCATATTTTTATTTTTTATTATTTTTCGATGATTACAAATATAATCATCATTCCAAGTTTAAAGAATTCTAATTTAAAAAAAAGAGGTTGCAAGAACAACCTCTCTCAATGCAAAATATATTTTTTATAATAAGAAACTTAATAAAATACCGGCAGCAACGGCAGAACCAATAACACCTGCAACATTTGGTCCCATTGCATGCATCAATAAGTGATTTGTTTTATCATACTCCAAACCAACAACCTGCGAAACACGTGCAGCATCAGGAACAGCAGAAACACCTGAATTACCAATTAAAGGATTTAATTTATTACCTTCTTTTAAAAACAGGTTCATTGCTTTAACAAATAATACGCCGCCAAAAGTAGCAACAATAAAAGAAAATGCTCCTAAAACAAATATAAAAATTGATTTTGATGTCAGGAATGTTGTTGCCTGGGTTGAAGCTCCTACGGTTAATCCAATAAGAATAGTAACAATATCAATCAATGGGCCTTTAGCAGTATCAGCCAAACGTTTTGTAACAGTGCTTTCTTTAAGTAAGTTACCAAAGAATAACATTCCGAGTAAAGGCAAACCGCTGGGAACCACAAACGTAGTTAATAGCAACCCGATAATTGGGAAAAGGATTTTCTCGAGTTTAGAAACCTGACGAGGAGGTTTCATGCGAATTACTCTTTCTTTTTTGGTAGTTAGCAATCGCATAATTGGAGGCTGAATAACAGGAACAAGCGCCATATATGAATATGCAGATATTGCAATAGCACCCATCAATTCAGGAGCTAATTTTGAAGACAAGAAGATTGCTGTTGGACCATCGGCACCACCAATAATACCAATAGCACCGGCTTCTGCACCGGTAAAACCGAAAGCAAGAGCTAAAGCATAAGCCCCGAAAATACCTAATTGTGCAGCTGCTCCAATCAAAATCAATTTTGGATTTGATATGAGAGCAGAAAAATCGGTCATAGCACCAATTCCCAAAAATATCAATGGCGGGTAAATTCCTTTGAGAACTCCAAAATAGAGATAATTTAAAACACTCCCCGACTCATAGATTCCGATTTGTAACCCGGGATAAAATGGAATATTCCCCACAAGAATTCCAAATCCAATAGGAATTAAAAGCATGGGTTCAAATTCTTTGGCAATTGCTAAATATATAAAAACTAAACCAACAAGAATCATTATCAAATGCCCCATTGTGAAATTTGCAAACGCAGTATAGGTAAAGAATTGATTCAAGTGCTCTCCAATGAAACTTAAAAAATTTCCACTATCCATAATTTATTCTCCTATAGTTATAAGAATATCACCTTCCATAATGGAGTCGCCACGTTGTACTTTAACTGAAACAACTTTACCATCTTTATCGGAATCGATATTGTTTTCCATTTTCATTGCTTCAAGCATAAGCAATTTCTGTCCTTTTTTAACTATATCGCCTTCACGAACAAAAACATCAAGAATAACACCGGGAAGTGGTGATTTAATGTGTCCTGCACCTTTAGGTGAATCGGGGTTCGATGTTTTCATTACTGAAGGATGAGAATCTGTTGAAGGAACGGAAGCCGGACGAACAAGTATTGGTGTTTTTGTTTGTGCAATAGCTTTTTCAACTTCCACTTTATATGGTGTTCCGTTTACTTCCATTTCGGCAATATTATCTTCTATATGAATTATGTTTACTTCGTATTGATTGCCGTTTATCGTGAATTTAAAATTTTTCATTTTTCTAATGTTTTATTTGTGGTATCTGGCCTAAACCATAGATTTTTGAACTCCAGGGAGAATATGTTCGGGAAACTTTTTGAATAGTTAATCGTGCACTTTCAATATCATGCATCTGGCTGCTATACAAATGCAAAGCACAACTGATTGCAGCAATAACTTCACCGCTGGCATCTTCTACATGAACAGTTTCTGTTGATTTAGCATCCTGTATTTTTTTCTTTTTCCAGTCAATGCTATACAATTTTGCCACATATTTAAATGTAAGATATATAATTGCCAGTACAGAAAATACAATTGCCATAGCAATAACCGTCATTCCAAAACCAGTAGGATCAAGTGCTACAAATTCCTCGGCTCCTTTGTGTACAACCGGGTTAGTAACAGGTTGAGTTTGTAATAAAATAAAATTTAACATATTTCCTCCTGTATTTATAAAGGTAAATTTGAATGTTTTTTAGGAGGATTTACATCCTTTTTCGTAGCTAATGATTGTAATGCCCTGATTACACGGAAACGAGTATTTCGGGGTTCAATTACATCATCAATATAACCAAATTTGGCAGCCACGTATGGGTTTGCAAATTTTTCTTTGTATTCTTCTTCTTTCTTGCTGAGGAAAGCTATTTTCGCTTTTTCATCTTCGATAGAAGAAAGATCGCGGCTTAATAGAACTTCAATTGCACCTTTTGGCCCCATAACTGCAATTTCTGCGCCTGGCCAGGCATAATTAATATCACCACGAAGGTGTTTTGAACTCATTACATCATAAGCGCCTCCGTATGCTTTTCTCAGAATAATTGTTACTTTAGGAACAGTAGCTTCGCCATAAGCATAAAGCAATTTAGCTCCATGTAAAATAATGCCTCCGTATTCCTGTGCAGTGCCGGGTAAAAATCCCGGAACATCAACTAAAGTTACAAGAGGAATATTAAAAGCATCGCAGAAGCGTACAAAACGGGCTGCTTTACGTGATGCGTTAATATCGAGTACGCCGGCTAAATATTTTGGCTGATTTGCAACAATACCCACAGACATGCCATTGAAACGTGCAAAACATGTAACAATGTTAGGTGCAAAATCACGTTGAACCTCAAGAAATTCGCCATTATCGACTATGGAAAGAATAACATCTTTTACATCGTAAGGTTTATTTGTGTTTTCAGGGATTATTTCATTTAAAGCATCATCAAACCTATCAATTGGATCAAAACATGGAGCTAATGGTGCTTCTTCCAGGTTATTTTGAGGAAGATAACTTAGCAACTTGCGAATAAGTAAAATACCTTCTTCTTCAGTTTCAGCAACGAAATGAGCAACACCCGATTTTGTTGAATGTATGCTTGCTCCACCGAGTTCCTCGGAAGTAACTGTTTCGCCAGTTACAGTCTTAACAACTTTAGGCCCGGTAACAAACATGTAACTTGTCCCTTTTGTCATAATGTTAAAATCGGTTAGAGCAGGCGAATATACTGCGCCACCCGCGCATGGGCCGAATATTGCAGAAATCTGAGGTATTACACCAGATGCCATGATATTACGCTGAAAAATATCGGCATAACCACCCAAGCTTTTTACTCCTTCCTGAATACGGGCACCGCCACTATCGTTTATTCCAATCACGGGAGCTCCCACTTTCATGGCTTTATCCATAATCTTGCAGATTTTTGCAGCAAACATTTCGGATAACGAGCCTCCAAAAACTGTAAAATCCTGTGAGAATACATAAACCAGTCGCCCATCGATGGTTCCGTAACCGGTAACTACTCCATCTGATAAGTATGTTTCTTTTTCTAATCCAAAATCGATACAACGATGCGAAACAAACATGTCGAATTCTTCGAACGAACCTTCATCAAGCAATAACTCTAATCGTTCGCGTGCTGTAAGTTTGCCTTTTTCGTGCTGGGCATTGATTCGTTTTTCTCCTCCACCCATTTTTGCCTGTTGGCGAAGATCTAGTAATTCTTTTATTTTATCCTGAATATTCATGATATGAGATTATTATATTTATTGGTTTTTATCTTCGCATAATTCAGTAAGTACACCAAAGGTTGATTTAGGGTGTAAAAAAGCGATATCTAATCCTTCAGCTCCTTTTCGCGGAGTTTTATCAATTAATTGTACTCCTTTTGATTCTGTTTCTTTAAGCTGGCTTTCGATATCCTTTACAGCATAGGCTATATGATGTATGCCTTCGCCTTTTTTCTCAATAAATTTACCTATAGGCCCTTCAGCATCTGTAGATTCTAAAAGTTCTATTTTGGTTTCTCCAACTTTAAAAAAAGCAGTTTTTACTTTTTGGTCTTTTACTTCTTCAACATTATAGCACTTCAATCCAAGTACTTGTTCATAATATTTTATAGCTTCGTTAAGGTTTTTAACTGCTATTCCAATGTGTTCAATATGTGATATTTTCATGTGGTAAGATTTTTTTGCAAAAGTATTTATAATCGATAAAACAGACTAATAATTTAGATGTAAATTATGCTTTAAAAGACTTGTTCTTAAACATATAAATTATTTTTAACAACTTTTTTAGCTAATTACTGCAATTTAAGAATCATAATATTGACTTACAATTTTTTACGGGATTAAATATTTAATTAACTTATTAAAATTGAAACAAAGAATAATTTGGTTGTATTATCGCTAGTATATATTTTTGCATCGTGGGTTAAAAGGCGCATTTATAAGATTTTTGTTAATGAAAAATTATTTCTACCATAACCGGTTATTTGTATATCGTTTTCTGTTAATACTTAGTCTTTTCAGTATTTCCCGTATCCTGTTTTACCTGTTCAATATCAACTATTTTGGAGCAATCTCTTTTTTTGAATTGTTAAAGATTTTCATACATGGTATCCGGTTTGATATTTCTGCATTGTTTTATTTTAATATCATTTTTATAATTCTAAGTTTGGTTCCGGGAAATTTTAAAAATCACTCCACCTGTCAATTTGTTTTAAAGTCATTATTTATTCTCGTCAATTCCATAATTATATCAACAAATATTATTGATACGAAATTCTTTGATTTTGAGAATAAGCGATTGACATCAGATATTTTTAACTCTGAATGGTTGGGAGAGGATTTTATAACCCTTGTCCCCCAGTTTATTATTGATTTCTGGTATTTACTACTTATATGGATTTTGTTTATCTGGATTTTAACCAGGTTATATCCAAAGTTCAAACAGGGAAAAAGTGAAATTACAAAGAATAGTTACCGTACATTAAGTTTACAGTATCTTTTATTTGTTATATTCCTGGGAATCGTCCTTATAGGAGGCAGAGGAGGCCTCCAGTTAAAACCATTACGGGTAATACATGCAGCGAAATACACGAACACAAAAAATGTTCCCCTGGTTTTGAACTCTCCTTTTACAATAATGAAATCTATAGGAGTAAAAAAATCAACTGTTCCAGTCTATTTCAACCAGGAAACTCTTGATTCAATTTATACTCCCGTAATTAAGGTTTCTGAATCGAAACAAGTAAAACCAAATGTTGTACTGATTATTCTTGAAAGTTTTTCGAACGAATATATTGGTGCCCAGAACAATGGTAAAGGTTATACTCCATTTTTAGATTCGCTTATGAACCATAGCCTTGTATTTACAAATGCATATGCCAACGGGAAAAGATCAATAGAAGCAATGCCTTCAATTATTGCAGGAATACCGGCACTGACCGATGGGGCATATATTACTTCCGGGTATGCTTCGAATACAATAAATTCACTTGTTAGTTTACTTAAAAAACAAGGATATTACACATCATTCTTTCACGGCGGAAAGAATGGAACTATGGGATTTAGTGATTTTGCAAACCTTGTTACATTTGACAATTACTTTGGTATGACAGAATATAATAATCCTGCAGATTACGACGGTAAATGGGGCATTTATGATGAGGAATTTCTTCAGTTTTTTAAAACTAAAATGAATGATTTTTCACAGCCTTTTTTAACTTCTGTATATACACTAACATCGCATCATCCATATAAAATTCCCGGGAAATACAAAAATAAATTTCCAAAAGGGACATTAAATATTCATGAAAGTATCGGGTATGCTGATTTCGCGTTAAGAGAATTTTTTAAATCAATTAAAAATACAGATTGGTACGACAATACATTATTTGTAATCACATCAGATCACACAGCACAGGCTGAAACAAAAAAATTTAATACGAAACTGGGTATGTATTCTATACCTATTGTATTATATCACCCGAATGATTCAACGATAAAAGGTGTAAAAAATACAGTAGCCCAACAAATAGATATTTTCCCCACAATTATGGATTACGTTGGTTCTAACGATCAATTTATTAGTTTTGGGACAAGCCTGTTAAATGATACCACAGCCCATTTTGCTGCAAATTATATTAACGGTATCTACCAGTTTATAGAAAATGATTTTCTTTTACAATTCGATGGGAATAAAAGCATTGGTTTTTACAATTATAAAAAGGACAGCTTACTCAGGCAAAATTTATTGAATGACACGAAAGAATATGTTGCTTATGAGAACAAATTAAAAGCTTTTATTCAGTCGTACAATCAAAGACTGAATCAGAATAAAATGGTTATTCAAAAACCGGTAAATAATAAGTAATATCCTGAATCCTTTTATACTTATTCCTTTTTAATTGCATCAAAATTTTAGTGTTGTAAATCATCTTTTTTCTTTTTCGTGTTTTTTTGGGAAACATAGTAATTGTTGTAATTTTGTTATCACATTTTCTTGTAAAGAAACCATGTTTATGAAACGATTTTTATTTGTTACAATTTTAATTACACATCTCCAATATGTTAATTCACAGGAAAACACGTATTATATATTTGATTTTCTTATTGGTAATTGGGTAGGAAGTGGAACAGGCATTGGAAAAAGCAAATCGGAAATCTCTGCAAGTTTCAGTTACACGATGGGTAATACTTATATAGAGGTAAATCATCATACAGAATTTGAACCCTCGGATAAAAGGATAAAAGGCGAAATTCATGATGACTGGGGTATGATAAGCTACGACAAGCAACGTGAAGTATATGTTTACAGGCAGTTTAACATTGAAGGATTTTACAATCAATTTATCCTGATTGATTCATTAACAAATGAAAATATCTTTGTTTTCGAGACAGAACAAACTGAAAACGTTGTCGCCGGGAGCAAAACACGGTTTACAGTGAAGAAAATAAATAATTTCGAGATTGAAACCTATTATGATTTGTCGTTACCTGATAAAGAATTTGCAAATTACAGCAGGAACAAACTTATAAAAGAAGAATAAAAAATCAGGCTAAAAAGCCTGATTTTTTTAATGATGCCCTTCGTATTTAAACGACACTTTTACTTTAGCCCTGTAAGCTTCAATTTTACCATCTTTAATTTGCATGTCGAGTTGAGAGATTTCTGCTATTCGTAAATCGCGCAGGCTTTCTGCTGCTTTTTTTATAGCTGCTCCGGCTGCTTTTTCCCACGATTCGGTACTGGTACCTACCAGTTCAATAATTTTGTAAACTGCTTCGGGCATATAAACCTCCTTTTTTATTGTTTGGTAATTATAAAGATTAGTTAAAGTTACTTATAAATGAAACCAATGTCAATGTTAAAAATTTCAACCAGATTTTTTAAATGAAAAAAGTTCGTGTATAATTTGTAGTATTGTTTTTATGTGAATCAAAATTTATATCTAATTTTAGTTTTTTAATTTTAAAAATTCATTTTTCGCTAAACGCCTGATTATCAAAATAAAAAAAAATAAATACTATTAAGCTATGAATTTAGTAAGAAGAGTTAAATCGATAATATTAAAGCCTAAATTGGTTTGGTCAGTTATTAGCCAGGAAAACAACAAAATAGATTACCTTTTAAAGAATTACCTTTTAAAGTTAGCATTAATTCCTGCTTTCGCGCATATTATCGGCTACGGGGTTTTTGGTTACCATCAAACCAATGTCGGTTTCGATACCAGTTTTTTTATTGGAATTAAATATGCTTTTGTTATTTACGTTACAATTGTTTGCAGCATTTTTGTTTCTGCATGGATCATAAGCCAGATGGCTTCCCTGTTCGGAACAGAAAAAAACCTGAATAAAGCATTTGAGCTGGTAGTTTATGCATATACCCCCATGTTGTTTTTCAGTATATTGAATATTTCAACATCCATGCACAGTATTGTTGATTTTATGAGCTTATTTGGTTTAATTGTTTTGTACCACGGGTTTATACCCATGCTGAAAGTAAGTGAAGAAAAACAGGTAACATACTATATCCTGAGTTCAATCTCAATTATTACTGTTTTCGTATTTATCTTAAAAATTTTCACACTTATAATTATAGGTAATGTTGTTGAGCCTGTTTAAAAAGTATAATCGAAAACTTTACATTTTATGGAAACTCTCTTTTGCAAAAACCGGGATGAATGGCGTGATTGGTTAGAAAAAAATCACAATCAAACAAATGAAATCTGGTTAATTTATTATAAAAAACACACTAAAAAACAATCGGTATCTTATAACGATGCCGTTGAAGAGGCCTTGTGTTTTGGATGGATCGACAGCCTGGTAAAAAGTATCGACAAAGATACTTACATGCAAAAGTACACGCCAAGAAAGAAGAACAGTGTTTGGTCTTTAGTGAATAAGAAGCGTTCAGAAAAGATGATTCAGGATAAGAAAATGACCAGGGCAGGTTTTGAACAGATTGAAATTGCAAAAAATAATGGGAAATGGGAATCTGCTTATTCAAGTAAAGTAATTAGCGAGGTACCCGACGAGCTTATAAAAGCTCTTGAAAACAACCCTGGCGCTTTAAATTACTTTAATAAATTATCGCGTTCTCACCAGAATATATATATTGGCTGGATTTTATCGGCTAAGTTACAGGAAACCCAAAAAAGACGGATAGCTGCTGTTATTGAACGCTTAGAAAAAAATCTAAAACCGGGACTTGTCTAACTCTCATGGAATTTATATTTTACAGCATTTTCAATGTTCCAGAGCGCTTTCTCAATTATTTTTCGCTGACAGGCTACATTCAATCTCATAAATCCTTCGCCACCAGTACCAAAAGTACGTCCATCGTTCATTCCAATATTTGCCTTTTCAATAAAAAACTTATTCAGCTCATCTCCTTTTAAATTGAGCTGCCTGCAATCGAGCCAGATTAAATAAGTACCTTCGGGGCGAATCATTCGAATTTTAGGAATTCTTTCTTTTATATAATTCTCGACAAAATCAATATTACCTGAAACATACTCTAATAATTGTTGTAACCATTCGTCCCCGTTAGTATAAGCCGCTTCGGTGGCTGCAATCCCAAACATATTTCCCAATCCCACGTGTATGGTGTGCATTACTTCATCAAATTTCTCTTTTAGTTTTTTATTCGAAATGATTACCGACGACGATGATAAGCCGGCCATGTTAAATGTTTTACTGGATGATATGAAGGTTATCGTGTTATCTGCTATTTCATCGGATATTGATGCCAGAGGTATAAATGTATTGGGTTTAAAAACAAGGTCGGAATGAATCTCATCTGCAACTACCAAAACATTCTGTTTTAAACACAATTCGCCAAGTTGTTTTAGTTCTTCTCTTCTCCATACTGTTCCTCCCGGGTTTTGCGGGTTCGATAAAAACAATATTTTAACATCTTTGAGTTTATTTTCAAGATCGTTAAAATCTATTGTATATCTTCCATTATTTAACACCAGTGGATTTTCGACAACCTGCCTGCCATTATCTTTAATAACAAAGAAAAACGGGTGATAAACAGGTGGTTGTACAATAATCTTATCGCCGGGTTTAGTAAATGCCAGAACCGATAAACTCAACGATGGAACAACACCCGGGCTAAATGAAATCCAATCTTGTTTTATATTCCATTGATGATGCCTTTTTACCCAGTTTATAATAGATTCGTAATACGATTTGGTTATCAGGAAATATCCAAAAATATCATTTTCAGTACATTTTTCAAGTGAATCAACAATAAAATCGGGAGTTCTGAAGTCCATGTCGGCAACCCACATGGGAATAACATCTGCGTTTCCAAATTTCTCTTTACGGATATCATACTTCAGCGAAGCCGTGTTTTCACGGTTTATGGGTTCATCAAAATTATATTTCATAAGAAGGCATTTAGCTGCTACTTTTAAGTTGTTATTTAGAGTAACCTACAGTTTGGCAATAAATTACATGTTTCGTTTCGCTTAAATTCAGCACTTTAGCAATTTCAGCGTTGTCGATATAAGCCCTGAAAACCGAAATCAAGCCTTCCGAAGCACAATACAAGTAAACATTTTGCCCAATAAACCCGCAATGCGTGGCTGCTGTCATGGTTTTTACTTCGTCGGAGCCATTCCCTGCCTTTGAAAAATCAGAAACATAAACAAGATTTACTGCGGCAACCTTAACAAAATCCTGCTTGCCTGTTAATTCCCTGATATCGTTATCTAACACCTTTTGTAATGCATGTTCTTTGGGCAGGTATAAGAAAGCGCCATCTTTTGTTGTTACATATATTTCCATATCCTGGACATTGCGAGAAGTAGGTATTGTATGTTTACCTGCATCAGGCCTGTTTATTCCATAAGCAGCCCAAAGCAAATCGGAAAGTTGTTGCCGGGTTAAATCCTTGTCGATAAAATCACGGCTCGATTGTCGTTCATTTAATACCTGCATTAATGGTTTACCCCCCGTTTTATCTGGTTCCGGGAGTTTGGTTATTTCTTGTGCAATACCTTGATTAATAACAAGTGTACATATGAGTACAAATCCTAATTTTAAAGTTTTCATAGTTTTATTTTTTGTTTAAGTTATTCATGAATTGTTTTGAATTGATAATATAACGAATATGAGTTCCCTCGCCTATTTTACCTTCTTCGTCGTATGCGGCAACATGAAAAGTAAGTTTTTTCCCGTCAACTTCTTCAAGTGTTGCAGTGCATTTAACTTCCATCCCTACCGGTGTAGGTTTAAAATGACGGATATTTACTTCGAATCCTACAGTATTGTGTTCTTCACCCAAGAATGGCAGAACAGTTTCTAAAGATGCATGTTCCATTAAAGCAATCATAGCAGGTGTAGCAAAAACTTCAACTAAACCTGAGCCATATTTTGCTGCTGTGTCTTCGAATCTTACTTTTTGTGTTTCCGTGTAGGTTAATCCGGGTTTTAAATTAAATTCCATAGTTTAAAATTTGAATGAATAAAGATAATGAATACAATTGTTCTAAAATAAAAAAGGTGCTGATAAAAGTCAACACCTTAAATTTTTTGTAAAATAAAATTATGATTTCAATTTTCCGGACATGGCTTTTGCCAATATTTCGCATCGTTTAAATGCATCGTCTCCTGGTATTCCTTTTATATCAATTGGTTCAGAAACCAAATCCCATTTAATCGTTTCATAAAACTTATGCAATGCTTTCACTCCTCCACCATTCCAGCTGTAAGAACCGAATAAACCCAACAGGTGTTTTTCAACGCCCATGTGTTCTAATGTTCGTGTAAAATTCTCCATAGTTGGAAGCATCCCTGAATTGTATGCACAACTTCCTAAAATTACTCCTTTATATTGCCATATTTCGCTAATTAAATAAGAGATATGAGTTTTCGATACATCATAAACCCTGATTTTCTTAATCCCGTTTTCAGACAGTTTACGTGCAATACAATCGGCCATCTTGGCTGTGTTTCCATACATCGATCCATAAATAATGACAACACCATTCTCTGTTTCGAATTTGCTCCATTTGTCGTATAACGAAAGAACCTTATTTACATCTTTACGCCATATTGGGCCATGTGTAGAACAAATGTATTTAACTTCAACACCTTTTAGTTTTGCGAATGCTTTTTGTACCATGTTGCTGTATTGACCAACAATATTTGAATAGTACCGGCGCATATCGTCAAGATAATACTCATCGAATTCGATTTCATCGTCGAAAATACCACCATCTAATGTTCCAAAGCTTCCGAATGCATCGCCAGAGAATAAGATTTTATCTGTTATATCGTAACTCATCATGGTTTCTGGCCAGTGTACCCAGGGAGTCATTATAAATTTCAATTTATGATATCCAAGGTTTAACTCATTGCCATCTTCAACCTGATGCCATTTGTCCTGGTATCCATAATATGATTCCAGAATTTTAAATGTTTTCAGGTTACCAACAATTTTTACATCAGGATATTTCTCAACAACTGATTTAATGGCTCCTGAATGATCAGGTTCCATGTGGTTAATAATTAAATAATCAATGGAACGGCTTTTGCCAATTAATTCTTCAATTTTATCAAGATAATCGTCTGCTGAAGAAAAGTGGAGAGTATCTACTAAAGCAATTTTCTCATCAACAATTAAATAGGAGTTATAAGAAACGCCATTGGGTATAGGCCACATATTCTCGAAAAGATGAGTTCTTCTGTCGTTTACTCCCAGCCAATATACTTTATCTGTAACTTTAACCGTATTGTGCATATTCAGTAATATTTTATCGATAATATATTATTCGCGGCAAAAATAGTACAAAAAATTGTGAACCATGAATTGTGAATAGTTTAAAAAAATTATTTAATTTCAGATGAGAGCGGGAATTTCAGGTTTTCGGTACTTACAAGAGTTGCTTTTACCGAGCCAATAAGAATTTTAGCATCAACAAGAACAGGTACCCGGTTTAAGTCGTCTGTTACCCAAACAAAAAGATCTTCTCCCCCTTTAAATATTGTACCTTCAATTAATAAAACCGAAAATTTCATGGTTTTAAATTTGCGGTTATCATGAGTTTCCAATATTTCTTTTCCCAAATAACGAATATACAAATCAAAGAACTCATTATCGAGGAGTATTCGAACAGGTATCTTGTCGTTTATTTTATACTTACCAAAATCAATATTCCTGGTATAATAAACAGCAGAAAGAAGATCGAATGCATTTTCACGAAGCTTTACAGTATCTTCGGTATAGACCTTATCTGTCTTTTTTATTTTGGTATATACCAGGCTGTCGGTATAATTAAAAAAACAACGATCCAGCACGTTGTATCCGCCTTCCGAAGTATTGCGTTCGAAGAAAAATGGTTGCAACGAATTAATATCTGAATAGGATTGAAAATAATCCCTCACTTTAAAAAACCAATCGTATGAATTTAAGCTTGTCCCGAAACTTTTAAAATGATAAGCATCCTGGTTTTTATATTTCGATTTGGAAACAGAGAATTCAACTGTACCGGCATTTAACCATATTATTCCCCAGTTGTAAACAGCATTGTATGTAATTTTTTCGCCAGAATTAAATACAGGAAAATGTTCATCTATAACCTGAGAATAACCAAAAATCGTTCTGCTAAAAAAAAGTACGATTAGAATGGCAAGGCGAGTTATTTTCACTTGTTTGTATTTTTTAATAATCGAAAATACCTAAACCGGAATGATTGTAATTAAATGGTGATTGATAAAACGGGGAAATGGAATTATATACCGGGTTTAAGCCTTTTGAATAACGAAATTGCGCATTGAATTGGAATTTTTCAGAAATTTTATAACCAACACCCAGTGAGACAGACTTATAATCATTGTCGTACATACCAGAATTGTAATCGTTATACATTGATTGATTTTCGAAATATGTGCCATCGCCATAAATACTCCATTTTTCGGAAATCTGGTACAGAACCGAGCCATTTATTCCATAATTTGATGTATTCGAATTATACGCTCCGGCCTGGTATCCCGAAAAATTCTCCAGTCCGTTATAATTATTCTGCATGATAACTCCATTAATAGTAAAACTTAACCTGTCGCCTGCAATATAATTAACGCTTGGAGCCACGTAGGAACTCATCATTGACAAGTTATTCGAAAAACTGTTATACCCTGCACCCACGCTCACTGAATAGCTTACCCTGTTTTGATTTTTAATAAGGCTTTGTTTTTTCTCGTTTTTATCTTCTTTTTTAGATAGTACAGAGCTATCGATTGGTTGATAAAATTTAGGCATAAAAGGACGAATCTGCCCAAACGACAAGCTTATTGCAGAGAAAAGAATTCCAATGGTAATTAATCTAGTTTTCATTACTCTTGTTCAATTTAATAGCAAACGAAAATCAAAAACGAATTATTATACATCAAAAATAATCAATTTCATTCAATTTAGTTCAATTTTACACTATTTCGTCAGAATCAATACGAACAACTTTTAGTATGCCTTTTTCTTTACGTAACTTACGAAATAATATTTCAAGATGTTCGGTACTTTCAACAAAAATTTTAAGGTATCCTTCAAACATTCCGTCATTTGAATCCATTGAAATAGAACGCATTCTTACCTTAAAATCCTTTGAAATGATATCGGTAATTTTATTAAGCATACCTATCTCGTCTAAGCCTGTAATTTTAATTGTTGTTTGAAACGATTTTTTCGATACCGCGTTATTCCATCGGGCATTAATTACCCTGTAGTTATACCTGTCGAGCAATTGCCTTGCATTTGGGCAGCTTGCGCGATGTATTTTTATTCCTTCACTTACTGTTACAAACCCAAAAATAGAATCGCCAAAAATCGGGCTACAGCATTTCGCGAGCTTATAATCAAGATTTTCAATCTTATCATCAATTATAAGATAATCGCCTTCATTCGTGATTTCCTTTTTTAAATCATCAACAAGTTCTTTCTTTTCATCAATTGCAATTTGCTCTTTAATTGGAACCGAAAGTATTTCCTTTATTTCAGCTATATCAATTTTTTCGATTGCAATTAAATAATACAAATCAAGAGGAACCTTTAGTTTGTAATGTTTAACCAATTGGTTTATCTGGTTTTCATCAGCCTGTATTTTCCAGTTTTTTAATCTTCGTTGAAACAGTTCTTTCCCGGTTTCTGCTTCTTTAAATTTTTCTTCACGAAGTGTAGATTTAATCTTGGTTTTAGCTTTTGATGTAGAAACGAAATTAAGCCAGTCGGTTTTTGGTTTCTGGTTTTTTGATGTAATTATCTGTACCTGGTCGCCATTCTGCAAAACCTGTTTAATTGTTACATTTTTATGATTAATAAGTGCTCCAACACACTGGTTTCCAATATCTGTATGAATATCGTAAGCAAAATCGAGTACTGTTGCCCCTGCCGGGAATTTTTTTAAATCGCCATTGGGAGTAAAAACAAAAATTTCCTTATTGTACAGGTTTAGTTTTAAATCTTCAATGTCCTGTGTTGTTTCTATTTCGCTGGGTTCAATCAGGTTTCTTATTCTGCTCATCCACTGGTCTAAACCCGATTCCAACTTAATACCCTTGTATTTCCAGTGAGCCGCGTACCCTTTTTCAGCAATTTCGTCCATACGTTGAGTACGAATTTGTACTTCAACCCACTTTCTCTCGGGTCCAATAACTGTTGTATGAATTGACTCATACCCATTCGATTTGGGAACAGAAATCCAATCGCGCATACGCTGTGGGTTAGGAGTATAAAAATCGGTAACAATAGAAAACACCCTCCAGCAATCGGCTTTTTCTCTGTCGGGAGGTGAATTCAGAATTATACGAATAGCAAATAGATCATATACTTCTTCAAACTCAACATTCTGTTTTTTTATTTTTTGCCAGATTGAGTAGATTGATTTTGGCCGGCCTTTTATTTCAAAATCAAAGTTTTGTTTTCTAAGTTCCTGCTCAATTGGTTCACAGAATTTTTTTATGAACTTATTTCTTTTGGCAGTAGAGTTTTTAAGTTTTTTAATTAAGTTTTTGTATGTTTCTTTTTCGGTGTATTTCATCGACAGATTCTCCAGCTCCGACTTAATACCATAAAGGCCTAATCTATGTGCTAATGGGGCATAAACAGAGAATGTTTCCAACGATGTTTTTATTTGAATATCTTCGGGATAATAATTCAGGATGCGCATCTTTTCCAGAAGAATTGCAATTTTAATCAGGATTACACGTACATCTTTTGCAACAGTAATAAGCAATTGCCTGAAATTTTCTGAATGCGATGATGATGTCTTTGTATCTATGCTTTCAATTTTTATAAGTCCTTCACAAATATCTCTTATGGTTTTATCGAATTGAATTTCAACGTCATCTAATGTTATATAATTTTCAATAATTGCTTCAAATAATAAGTAAGCAACTACCGAACGATACCCCAAACCAATCTGATCGACTATAATTATTGATGTTTCAAGAAGCTGGAAAATATATGGATCGCCCGAAGGCTGGCGTCTTTCCTTGTGTGCATTCCGGGCAATATCAAAAGCTTTACGTAAAACACCTATTTCATCAGGTAAAATAGTATTTTTTGAAGCCTTGAGTAATTGACGATACTTATTCAGAATCCTTCGTCTGTCCCTTTCTTTCAGATAATATGTTGTATTAATTGGTAAAGATTCCATGCCGAAATATAGTAATCTTGTTTCTACACAATAATTTTATTCTTGTTTAAAATATATTGACTTTTTAAATTGTTTATCTAATTCACTTGATATATCTGTAGGGTTTGTTAATGGCATATCTTTTTCAAATAAATCATATCCTAAAAGTTTTGATTTTTTAATTTTCTCTAATTTGGGCAATTTTGTTCTGTTTGTTGTTTCTATATGGTTTCCCTCATCATCAATAATAATAAGTTTTGGAACAAACACCCCTTTTCTTCCAATAAAATCATCCATAATTCTAACCCCATTTTCAAACTCATTGTAAGTAGTTCTGCCCAGAGCCTCGTATTTATATAATTCTCTTCCATCCCAGGTACTAACTGTTGCAAAACTTTCAGATATTTTGTTGTCAACATTGTTTCCTAGATCTAAAGTATCATGACCTGAAGGCATTAACAACACTTTACCTCCACCACCTTCAATATTTGCAGCATATCTTGGAATAGTAATTCCAGAAATCCATCCTTGTAAATGCTTCATATAAATTTTCCCTATCTGTATTGGTGTTATAAAATGAACAATGCCTTTTTCTTTGTGGCATTGTAATAGGTAATAAGGGTGAATACCAATCCAGAACATTCTTCTAAAGGTTTCTGCAAGTGTTTTATAGTAATCGTTAACATGATTTAAGAAAACCGTTTGATTTCTTATCGTAAAACCATGATCGCGGATTTTTTTCACGGCAAGGGCTAATTCCTCCGTTATCTCCTGGTAATGATTAATATGCGTCATAAAATACACATACTTATCGGGTCCTTCATTGTATTTGTTTGATGATACATTTATTAATTCAAGGAGTTCATCGGTTATTCCCATTGGCAGAACCACCGGGACTCTCGTGGCTATTCTGATAACACGAAGGTGAGCTATTTTGCTTAATTCTTCTAAAATATATTGTAACCGGGATTTGCTAATCATAAGAGCATCACCCCCAGTGACTAAAACTTCATTAATATTTTTATTTTGTCCTATGTAAAATAATCCTTTGTTAATTTCAGTGGTATTAACATCAACAGAGCCATCTAATGATTTTGCTCTTTGACAATGAACACAATAGGAAGCACAACTTGTATTTTCTGCTACAAAAAGAGCTACTCTGTTTGGGTAACGTTGATATACAGCACCAAAGCTACGCGAATCTTCAGACATTGCTCCTTCAACACCCGTGTCTGGGAAAAGTAAGTTTGCAGGGGTTGGAACACTTTGCCAGAATATGGGATCAAGCCTTTTATTTTGTTTTTCACCTGGTAGCATCAAAGGATGAAAAGGGTCTGCCTGCATTAATGAAGCATAATAAGGTGTTATTCGTAAAGGCTCTTTCCCTTCGTTCTTTAGAGTAATTAATGTTCTTTCGATTTCTTTTTCCTGGTAAGCATTTAATTTAATAACCTGTTTCAACTGTTCAACACTTTTTATTGAATTTTTTAATTGCCAATTCGCATCATTCCATTGTTTTTCTGTTACGTCTTTCCACAATTCTATTGTGTTAAATTTTCTAGATATATAAAATATTGTATCTCCTGTAAGCATTATTATCTCCTTTTTAAATTATAGTTTTTTGCCAAGTTAATGACATTCTGATATATCGATTTTTCTTTATAATACTTGTAAATATATTCGCTAAATAAAAATATTAATATACTGAAGTACTAGCTTATAATTTTAAAATCATCTGCATCGAGATATACAGGAAACTTTTTTCTGAAATCATTCAGTTCATCTAACGATAACTCTCCATTCAAAAATTGTTCCTTAAATGGTTCAGCCTGAACAATTATTTTTCCATAAGGATCGATAATCATACTATCGCCGGAAAATTTAGTTCCTTCTCCATCTGTTCCAACTCGATTTACTCCAATTACATATACCTGGTTCTCAATGGCTCTTGCAACCAATAAGCTTTTCCATGCATAACTTCTGCTTTCGGGCCAGTTAGCAATGTATATTAACAAATCATAATCACTTTTGTTTCTGCTCCAAACCGGAAAACGAAGGTCATAACAAACCAACGGGCAAATGCGCCATTCATCGGATGTAAAAATCAATTTATCATTACCTTTTGAGTAATGAGCGTGTTCATTGCCCATACGAAATAAATGGCGTTTATCATATTTCTGAATTGTTCCATCGGGAAATACTGCCAGTAAACGATTATAGTTTTTCCCTGATTCATTAATAATAATGCTGCCAATAATAATCTTTCCTGATTTTTGTGATTGCATTTTAAGCCATTCAACCGACATTTCGTTCATCGACTCGGATAAATGTTCCGGTTTCATTGAAAAACCTGTAGTAAACATTTCGGGTAAAATGACAAGCCGGGTTTCTTCAGGTAGTTGTTGAATTTTTCTTTCGAAATTTAAAAAATTCAATTCTTTATTTTCCCATTCAAGGTTTGACTGAATACATGAAACAAAAAGATTTCCCGACATACTATTTTGTTATTTGTAAATCAAAACAAATATAGTGATTTCTTGTTCTGAATCAGTTTGTTCTGAAAGATGATTTAAGTATAAAAAAGTTATGGTTAGATGTTCTATTCTTCTGACTTCAGACTTCTATTTTTTTATCGAAGCATAATAATCATCCAAAATTTTTATCATCAAAGGGTTGTAATATTTCCAATAAAATTCCATTGAATTATTCTTACCCACAGAAGAAATAATTGACGCAAATTGGTGATATCCTTCGAAATAAGCAGAACTCATGGTTACATTGTTATCGGCAAAATCGCCGCCAAAGTAATAAAACCTGTAATCAATTATATGTTCTATTATTGCAGGAAAAACAGGTTGTAAATTGTAACTTCTAAGCAATGAGTCGCCTTTTTCATTCACGTTGAACTGGAAATTTGCAAGTATATTATTTTGTTCTGTAGAAAAGGTGATATCGAACCAGTTCAAATATTCAATTGATTTTGGAACTCCATATTTTTTCGTGGTTTCATGATTAGAGTGAATTAATGGTTTCCCGCTTGTTAAATGGGTTTCTGATTCCAATATTGCCAGCGTACCGAACTTATGAACCAGAACTATTCCATCGTTTTTAAAAGGCCATAGGTTATTATTTTGCTCTTTGTATATTCGAACAATCCATGCCGGGAAATCTTCATTTTTCAAAGTATCCAGGCTGGAAAAATATTTACCTGTCCATCCGCTCCAGTTTAACCCGAATAAATCTTCCAGCTTTTCCCGAATAAGAGCATTTGTAGGAGCATTATAAAAGTTAAATTCAGTAATAATAAGTTTTTTTTGGTCTTTCATTTCTTTTAACAAGAGGTAATCATTCTGATTCAAACCACCATAAACCTTGTTTGTAACGGGTTGTTCGCCCTGGGCATTTTGACGATACCACTCGTTATAATAAACTCCATAAGTATCGGTATAGTAACACATATCGTATGCTGAAGCTATATCTTCAATTTCATGAATACGGATACTCTTGAAATCAAATTCGTTTGCTTTTAAATTTATCGGGAAAAAACCATAATAATCTTCTTTAACATTATACCTGTTTCCATCTTTTTTAATATAATTATTGTGGTTTAAAATCCAGCTAAACGATTTGTGTTCGCGCCTGTCAATAGTTGGAACGGTTTTATCGAGAATATATATTCTTAATGGTTTGTAAGGTTTTATATACCATAAAAACCAACTTGCAAAAACAATAATAAAAAGGAATACAATTGATACTAGAGGGATTATTATTTTCTTACTCATTTTCCAGATAAAATTTTGGATTTTTAATACCTTATTAAAAGGCAAAATTAGTAAACATTTTTTAATTTCACTGAAAACACGAATCAATTCAATGCTTTTCGATAATTTATGATTTTAAAAAACATCAAAGTACTTACTATAAATATTATAAACAGATGAGAAAATCTGTCTGTTATTTTTTAACTTCCAGTTATCTAAGAAAATTTTTTTCATGAAAACAAATTTCGGACAATCAAAGTATTTACTAATTTTGCTCAACACGATACTTATAAACTTATAAACTTAAATATATGGCTGACGATAAGCAGATTATTTTTTCGATGTACAAGGTTAGCAAAACCTATCCTCCAAACAAAACAGTAATAAAAGATATTAGTTTATCCTTTTTTCTTGGTGCTAAAATTGGCATTATCGGGTTAAATGGTAGTGGTAAATCAACATTGCTTCGGATTATTGCCGGTACAGAAAAATCATTTCAGGGAGAATTGGTATTTGCCCCGGGTTATTCTGTAGGGCTTCTGGAACAGGAGCCTCATCTTGATGAAACAAAAACAGTTAAAGATGTTGTTAAAGAAGGTGTTCAGGAAATTGTTGACGTGATGAATGCCTATGAAGAGATAAATCAAAAGTTTGGATTGCCCGAAGTGTATGAAAACCCTGATGCCATGGATAAGCTTATGGCTGAACAAGCACGTTTACAGGAAAAAATTGACCAGTACGATGCATGGAACTTAGATACCCGGTTAAACATTGCCATGGATGCCTTACAGTGCCCTCCCGATGATCAACCAGTAAGTGAGCTTTCGGGGGGTGAGCGCCGCAGAGTTGCTCTTTGCCGTTTACTCTTGCAGGAACCAGATATTCTTTTACTCGATGAGCCTACAAACCACCTCGATGCTGAAAGTATGCAATGGTTAGAACAACATTTACAACAATACAAAGGCACTGTAATTTGCATTACTCACGATAGATATTTCTTAGACAATGTTGCAGGCTGGATTTTAGAATTAGACCGTGGCGAAGGTATTCCTTGGAAAGGAAACTACACATCGTGGCTTGAGCAAAAAACCAAGAGAATGGAAATGGAAGAAAAAGGAGTTTCGAAACGGCGAAAAACTCTTGAACGGGAATTGGAATGGGTTCGAATGGCCCCAAAAGCACGACACGCTAAATCAAAAGCCCGTTTGCAGGCTTATGATAAAATGCTTAACGAAGATGTAAAACAAAAAGAAGATAAACTCGAAATTTATATTCCCAATGGCCCGCGGTTAGGCGACAAAGTAATTCAAATGGAAGGTGTTACTAAAGCTTATGGCGACAGGGTTTTGTTTCAGGATTTAACATTCTCGCTTCCACCTGCAGGAATTATAGGGGTTATCGGGCCTAACGGAGCAGGTAAAACAACTTTATTCCGTATGATTATGGGACTTGAAAAACCAGATACCGGAAATATTCAAATTGGCGAAACAGTTAAAATCAGTTATGTTGACCAAACTCATAAAGCTATAGATCCACAAAAATCGGTTTTTGAAGTAATATCCGATGGACTTGACAACATTCAACTGGGTGGAAAAATGGTAAATTCACGTGCATATGTCGGGCGATTTAATTTCTCCGGATCAGACCAGGAAAAGAAATGCGGGGTTTTATCAGGTGGTGAAAAAAACAGATTGCATTTAGCATTAGCCCTTAAAAGCGAAGGAAACGTGTTGCTTCTTGATGAGCCAACAAACGATATTGACGTTAACACGCTGCGTGCTTTGGAAGAAGGGTTGGAGAATTTTGCCGGTTGTGCAGTTGTTATCAGCCACGACAGGTGGTTTCTTGACCGGATAGCCACACATATTCTTGCTTACGAAGGTGATTCGAATGTTCATTTCTTCGAAGGTTCTTTCTCTGAATATGAAGAAAACAGGAAAAAGCGATTGGGAACTGATGCTCCAAAACGAATAAAATATAAAAAATTAGCACGATAATTTGATTTGCTTTTAAAATACATATCAGGCATAAGTTGATAAGCAATTAAAATTTTGAACTATGATTTATATAATAACAATTGCAATAATGGTTTTAAGCTATGGTGTAAGTGCCATGCTAAAATCAAAGTTCGATAAATATTCACGAGTTGAATTACCAAGCGGTTTATCAGGTAAAGATATTGCCGAAAAATTACTTCGTGAAAATGGATTAACAGACGTTCGGGTTGTTTCTGTTCAGGGGCATTTAACCGATCATTACAATCCGGCAAATAAAACCGTAAATTTAAGCCCCGAAGTTTTTCAGGGAAGAAGTGTAGCTTCGGCTGCAGTTGCTGCTCATGAATGCGGGCATGCTATTCAACATGCAAAAGGATATGCATTCCTTAAAATGCGTTCATCATTAGTGCCAATTATTAGTTTCAGCTCTAAATATGTTCAGTGGGTTCTGCTTGCAGGTGTAATTCTTATTCAAGCTTTTCCTGCTGTATTGGGTTTAGGAATCATTTTATTTGCGTTAACTACTCTTTTTAGTTTTATTACCTTACCCGTAGAATTTAATGCATCACGAAGAGCTTTGGATTGGTTAGAAACAACGGGCATTGCTCAGGGTGAATATAGTGTTCAGGCACGCGATGCTCTTAAATGGGCTGCTCTGACTTATGTTATTGCTGCACTTGGTTCATTGGCTACACTAATATATTATATCACCATTTTTACCCGACGAAGAACCTAATTAAATGATATTCGATTTTAATGAAAAAAATACTCATTATTAACGGCAATCCCGACAAAAATAGCATTTGTAGCGAGTTTGCAGTTAGTTATAAAAAGGGAGCCGAATCTGGCGGGGCTGAATGTAAACTGGTTAATTTAATTGATTTACAATTCGATCCCATTTTACATTTTGGTTACAGAAAAAGAACTGAACTTGAACCCGATTTAGTTCAGGTTCAAAAAGATATACTGGAAGCTAATCACCTTGTTTTTGTATATCCCACCTGGTGGAGCACATATCCTGCCCTGTTAAAAGGATTTATCGACAGGGTATTTTTACCAAAATTTGCCTTTAAGTATCGTGAAAACTCTCTTCTCTGGGATAAACTTTTAACCGGGAAAACAGCCCGGCTTATTGTAACTATGGATACTCCTAAATGGTACTATTCTTTAGTATATAAAAGCCCGGGGCATAATTCAATGAAAAAAGGAATACTTGAATTTTGTGGTGTAAAACCTGTACGAATTTCTGCTTTTGGGCCAGTAAAAACATCGGATGAGAAAAAACGAAAAAAATGGATAGAGCAGGTTAAGAAAATCGGTGAAAAACAAAACTAATTTTTAGTTTGTTGCACCTGCAAGGTAAATTATTTTCAAATTTCTGGCTTTACTATCAACACCTTATTATAATGCAAAAGTGGAAAACTAAAAACGGGTATATAATTTTCCAGGTTTTATCCGGGCGAAGTAATTCATATTTGATTTCTTCTGATAAAATAAATATTCTGGTTGATACCGGGAAAAAGTTGTCTTGTAAACTTTTGCAAAAAAATATTGATTCTTTAAATCTTAAACGAACCATTACATCTTTAATTTTAACTCATACCCACTACGACCATTGCCAGAATACATTCACAATTAAGGAACACGAAAAATGTGAAATTGTAATGAGTGAAAAGGAAGCAAGATATGCAGAACAGGGATTTACTACATTACCAAAAGGTACATTTCCAATCTCACAATTAATATCTCGTTTAGGAAATAAGATTGGGGCTAAAAGTTTTGGTTACAAACCATTTACTCCTGATATATTAGTTAACGAAGAATTTGATTTTAAGCCCAACAACATGAATATTAAAATAATTAGTACATCCGGGCATTCTAAAGGATCAATAAGTATTATAGTGGATAATGAGATTGCAATTGTTGGAGATGCAATGATTGGTGTTTATAAAAATTCTATTTTCCCGCCTTTTGCTGATGATAAAGAAGAAATGATTATTAGTTGGGGCAAGCTTTTAAAAACAGGTTGCAATATCTTTTTACCCGGTCATGGAAAAGAAATAAGCAGAGAATTATTACAGAAAGAATATACCTTGTATTCACAAAAACTCAATATCCACTCGGTAGAATACTATCCAAAGCCATAATTTCAAAATTCATTTAAAAGCATTGGTGCCCGATTAAAATCTTACTAAACCTTGTAATATGAATAATATTAAGCCTTTTCTTAGGTTTCTCCACTAAGTGGCTTCATTTTTATTTACTGTTTAATTCTACAAAGATTTTACTGCTACGCAGTATTTATATTAGCAACGTAGTTGCTATATATTTGTAGATAAATACATTATAAAATTCATGAAGCAACATGGTTGCAACATCTTTATTGGGTTCAATTTTACCGGACAATAGTGATTTAAAAGATAAACAAAATGAAATTTCAGTTTCTATTTTGTTTTAAAATCTTTTAAAATGATAAACAAAATTCTGAGAAAAGTCGAAATTAATATTTATAATTGTAAACAGATATTGTTTTTTAAATAAACAATATTTAAGGCCATCAGTCATAATCTTAATCTGGATTAAAAATGAGTTCATCTACAGAATCATGGGGAACCCGTGTTGGATTAATCCTGGCAATGGCAGGTAATGCTGTCGGTTTAGGCAATTTCCTCAGGTTCCCGGTACAAGCCGTTCAAAATGGCGGCGGTGCATTCATCATCCCCTATTTTGTTTGTTTCCTTTTGCTTGGCATCCCGTTATTATTCATTGAATGGTCTATCGGCAGGTACGGTGGCCAATTCGGGTATCATACCACGCCATTCACATTTCAAAAAATGGGTACACGAAGGTTTTGGCTTTATCTCGGCACATTCGGTATCTTTTCAAACATAGCAATCGCATCCTACTATTGCTATATCGAGAGCTGGACTCTTTCATACGTATTTCACTCAGTTACCGGGACATTTCAGGGGATGAGTCAGTTTCAGGTTGCTGAATTTTTTAATACATATACTGATATTTTCGTTTCAACTACCGGAATACCTTTTGAAGCAGTGTTTTTCTTCTTACTTTGCCTGGGAATAAATTCATGGATTTTAAGTAAAGGGTTAAGCGGTGGTGTTGAAAAAGCTGCAAAAATAATAATGCCTCTGCTTATCTTCTTCGGAATTTTTCTTGCGATAAAAGGAATCACGCTCATTGCCGGGCACCAGGGTGCAGTAAATGACGGAACTGTCGGGTTAAATTTCTTGTGGACACCAAAATATGACTCCCTGTGGAGCCCTAAAGTATGGCTTGCAGCAGCAGGGCAGATATTTTTCACATTGTCGCTTGGGCAAGGATCTGTACAATGCTTTGCCTCGTATGTAAAGAAAAAAGACGACATCGCGTTAAATGCCATGTCGGCAGGCTGGATGAATGAATTTGTTGAAGTCGTTTTAGGAAGTGCAATCATTATACCTATATCTATTGGTTATCTTGGTATCGACAAGGTAATTGAACTTACTTCTGCAGGTGGTCTTGGTCTTGGGTTCAGGACAATGCCATTCCTGTTCCAGAACTGGGGCCCTATTTTGGCGGCTATTGCGGGACTTGCTTTTTTTGGATTGTTGTTTTTTGCCGGGATCACATCTTCTCTTGCAATGGGAACACCATATATGTCTTTTTTACGTGATGAATTTAATTGGAGTCGTAAAAAATCGGCATGGTTCTTTGGCGGCTCTGTATTAATACTCGGGCTTCCAACAGTTCTCTTTTTTCAGCAGGGCGTTCTCGATGAATATGACTATTGGGCCGGAAGTGTTGCCCTCGTTCTCTTTGCTCTTATCGAAACAATATTGTTTTCGTGGGTATTTGGAATAAAAAAAGGGTGGAAAGAAATTACCTCAGGGGCTGATATTAAAGTACCCGGGATATATAAATTTATAATTAAATGGGTTACGCCTTTAATGCTGCTCATTGTTTTTGCAGGCTCACTCATTCGTCCGGCAAACGATGAATGGAATAAGTTAAGTTTTAATGGCTGGGAACTGCATAAGGAAAGTATCATCGGACAAATTATGCAAACCGGTATTGGCCCGAATAAAGATTATTGTGCCGGTGAATTCTATGCAGAAAATGATGGCGTGGTTGATTCAATGTATGTGAAAGATAACAGGAATTATATCCGGGTATCTAACGGGAAAGGCCAACAATCATCAATAAAATATGATAATAACGACAAGCTTGTTGTCGAAATGGGAAGCATTGTTAAAACTGGCGATATAATTTATACAGGCAAGGTTATTAACAGGGTCTTTTTTATTGATTTTGCACGAATGCTCTTACTGTCGGTATTCATGGTGAATGTCGGCTTTATTTATGTTGCTTACAAACGCAGAAAAAGAGAAGGTACAATCTAAAAAATTAATATGAACAAGACAGCATTAATATTCATGATTATTTCAGAAACAGTAATTACATCAATAATGGTTTACTTTTTTCTGAAAGTACTTTTCACGAAACCAACTCCAGAATCTGATTCTTATTCTGAAAACAATGATGTTGAAAGGTAAATCATCTTCAGAAAAATCTGAATTCAGGAAAAGCCTGAATTTGTTCGATTCTACAGCTATCGTTATCGGTTCGATGATAGGTTCCGGCATTTTTATAGTAAGTGCCGATATGGCCCGTACTATCGGTTCCCCCGGCTGGCTCATGGTTGGATGGCTTATTTCAGGCTTAATGACATTAATTGCAGCTGTAAGCTATGGTGAGCTGGCTTCAATGTTTCCAAAGGCAGGTGGTATTTATGTTTACCTGCGTGAAGCATTTAATCCTTTAAGCGGGTTCCTGTACGGCTGGACATTATTCATGGTTATTCAAACCGGTTCAATTGCTGCTGTAGCCATGGCTTTTGGGAAATTTATGGGAGTAATTATCCCCTGGGTTTCTGAAGAAAATGTCTGGCTCAACCTTGGATTTATTAAATTCCACACGGTTCATATCGTTGCCATTTCTTCAATCGTTTTTCTTACCTGGATGAATACACGTGGTATCCGTACAGGTAAGTACATGCAAAATTCTTTTACTTATACTAAATTACTGGTTCTTGCACTTTTCATATTGCTGGGGTTGTTTGTTGCTAAAAATACAGGAGCTATTGTAGAGAATAAAAAAATATTCTGGGATGCCATGCAAATCAATGGCGGTGGAAGAATATCACTTACCGGGTTTGCTTTGCTTGCAGCACTGGCCACTTCAATGGTTGGTTCCCTGTTTACTTACGATGCCTGGTATAATTTAACATTTACTTCGGGCGAGGTAATCAACCCTAAACGGAATGTACCCCTGGGAATGGCATTGGGTACATTAATTGTTACATTCGTTTACCTGCTTACAAACCTTGTTTATATATACGCTTTGCCATTAAGAGGTTCTCCCGAAGGAATTAGCGCTATTGAACAGGGTATTCAGTATGCATCAAACGACAGGGTGGGAACAGCGGCGATAAGTGGTATTTTTGGCGATTACTCATCAGTTATTATGGCAGCATTCATTGTATTCTCTACATTTGGCTGCAATAACGGGTTAATCCTTACCGGCGCCCGTGTTTATTATGCAATGGCCATCGACGGTTTGTTTTTCTCAAAAGTGGGAACATTAAACAAGAAAGGTGTGCCTGCCATAGCTCTGATTATACAAGGTGTATGGGCTTCATTGCTCTGCCTTTCCGGCACTTACAGCAACCTGCTCGATTACGTCATTTTTGCAGTACTCATATTTTTCGTCCTGACTATTGCAGGCATTTTTGTTTTACGGGTTAAGCGCCCTGATATCGAAAGGCCGTATAAAGCATTCGGTTATCCGTATATTCCAGCATTATACATACTGGCAGCTTCTTTTATCCTTGTAATATTGCTTATTTATAAACCTGAATACACCTGGCCGGGGCTTATTATCGTTTTGCTTGGTGTACCCGTGTATTATTTGTGGAAAAGAAAAAAGTAATGGCTATAATTCCATTTATTAAATAGTTACAGCGCATTGTTATTAGAAGCCCATGGATAAACTCTTTACATTAGATAATAAAGGTTATATCAAAAGTAGAGAAAGTTTTGATATAGAGTTCAAGCAAAATTTCCAATTAGGGGATAATTTGATAAAGTATATTAAGTCTCTTATTGGAATGGCAAATAATAAAGGTGGTAAAATTGTTTTTGGAATTCAAGATAAACCTCACATTCCTGTTGGAATGACAAATAATAAGTTTAATGAAGCTGACCCTGTTACGATTGACAAAACAATTCGAGAATGTTTTTCTCAAGAATTAATTTGGTCTTCGAGTATATATAGATTCAATGATAAAGACTTTGCTGTATTATCAGTGGAAGAAGCAGAATTAAAACCAATAATATGCAAAAAAAATAAGGCAAATATACTTCGAGAAGGGGCAATTTATTACAGATATCGTGGAGAAACAAAAGAAATTGAATATCCTGAGTTGCAAAAAATAATTGATAAGGAAAGAGAAAAAGAAAAACTACTATGGATGAACCATATCCAGCAAATTTCTACAATCGGACCTAAAAATGTTCAGTTATTAGATACTTATAAGGGAGAAATAAGTGTAGGAAGTGGAAGGATTTTAATTGACAAGAATGTTCTTGAGAAAATAAAATTTGTTAAAGAAGGGAATTTTGTTGAAAAGGACGGAGCACCTACATTAAAACTTGTAGGTAACATTACAGGTATTGTTGATATTGAAAATACAATTCCGACAGATAAATTATTCCCCCTTTTTACTAAGGATTTGCAAGAAAGACTCAATATAAATTCTCATGATATTAAATGCATATTGTGGAAACTTAATATTAAAGGTAACCAGAAATATCATTCCGAAACTAAAACGGGAAAGAATTCAAATTGGGTAAATAAATATTCTGAAAGTTTATTGCCAGTTCTTAAAAGAATAATAAATACAAAACCTGATTTCCTGAAAACTTGCAGAAAAGATTATAAAGAACAAGTACTGGATAAGAAAAAATGAATAATTTAGTATTTCTATGCGCTTTTGCCCTGATGAGTAACTTAGTTTGTTTTGTGGAATCAATTTGCTAATTTCATGAAGCAAAATTATTTATAAAATATGAGAACTTACCATAGGGAAATAATCTTTTCTGATAAAGAATTAACAAAAGGATTTAGATATAAAGATATTTTCCAAATAAAACCGAGTAACTTTGAAAAACAACCTAAATCTACTAATATTAAAATATACCCATTATTGTTAGAGTATTGGTCTGATTCTGATGAGAATCCTATAGTTGCTGACCCTAAATTGCAAAAAATTAAGGATTTTGTATCAAGAAATGCCAATCAACTTAATAAAAAACAATCCATTTTAAATCTTTTAACATCAATTACAAATTTTAATTTCTTTTATTACGGGAATGGCATAAAATGGTCGATTCCATTCCCTGAAGAAATAACAGATGAATTTAACAATGAAACCAGTGTTGAAAGTTGGGATATTTATTATTACCCAAAAATGGCAGATGATTTAAGGATAACGGAGTTTACAGAAGTAGATTATGAATCTATATCATTAATAAAAGATTATTACTATTACACACATCCTGATATTTTTTCATCTATAACTTTTCCAAAATCAATCGAACAAATTTTAGATTCTTATTATGCAGTTGAAGGAAATAAAAAGAAAACAATTGATGCGGTTTTAAAATTAATAAAAGACGGTGTTGAAATATTTGAAAAATATAAAAGTCTTTCTTTTTTATCTTTCATTTCTGCTATTGAGACATTAGTTGACTTAGAATACTATGAAGAAAATAAAATGATAGAGTATAGCTGTGAAAAATGCAAATCATTAAGTTCATCTCATTTTGTTTGCACTGAATGTGGTAATCCTATTTGGGCAGTAAGTTATAAATTTAAGGAATTTTTAAAAAAGTATATTTCTGATACTAATGGTTCTATTTCAAAATTCAACAAAATTTATAATTTAAGAAGTAAGATAGTTCATTCAGGAAGTTTAATGCTAGGAGAAAATAATATTTCTGTTTGGGAAGAACCAGATAAGACAAAAAAAGAATTTATTGTCCATATTGAAACTATGCAATTAAGTCGATTAAGCTTAATTAAATGGTTACTTAGCAATAGGCAAGAGAAACAATAAGTTATCTATCTGACCCTATAGTTGTAGAAATTCGAATATCTACTACCTTTTTAATACTTTCTTTCCACTTAATCTTGGGATTTGCTTTAAATCTTTTATAAAGAAGTTTTATATTTTCATCTTTTTGCCATTCAATAAGTTCTTCCGCTTTTCGAATTTCTTCCTTTGAATTGCATTTATTTGTTTTCAGCCTTTTAATTAAAAAATTCGCTTTACCAATCCAAATTGAATCCGTAATGTATGGAAGAGTTTCATTGATAAGGTTTTCAACATTATTGTCAAGCATTGGTTCGCAAGATAAACTCGTTTCAAAGCCAAGAGCAAAAGCAAATTTTAAACAACTTAGTCTTTCTTCATAACAAGGGGCTCCTGCTTCCCAAAACTTCAAAGTATCAGAGTTAACAGATCCAATTGTAAACCTAAACATTATATTATCTTTAAATGCAGCAAATTCTCTACAAATAGCTTCAATGCATTCAAAGTGTGGTTTTGTTACAATAAGTACATCATTTCCTGCTTCTAATATTTTTTCCAAGAAAAAAAGAGATTCATTTAAATGCATTGGATGAATATCGTGGGAAGATGGAAACATGTATTTTCCATCGATTTTCTTAAACTTTTTTTTGAAGCTTTCTCCTCTAACTTCTTCATTTTTCCAATTTTCAGCAGTTTTTCTCTTAAATCTAATTGCCATTTCTTTACTATAGCAATATTTACAATCATGTTCGCAACCTGAAATAAAATTTGCGTTTTTTGATGCCCATTCTAAAGTTCCAAACACTTCCTTAGCATTTTGCTTAGAAAATTCTGTATCTATGCATGTAGTTTCATCATTTTTCATGCTCAAATTTACTTAAACAAATGTTATTTTGACTTCATTTCCCATAGTATTTTTTCGTCGTTTATCTTGACTGGGTTCAGCAATTATTTTATTTGTTTTTTCTAGGTTCTTAAGAGCTTGTTTGTAATCTGATTCAATATAAGGTTTGTTTATATTGTGACATTTAAATAAATGGTCCACTGTTCTTGTTTGTCCTTTAAAATCCTTTAATAAAACATTTTCAAGCTCTTTGATTGGGTCAATATACCAAAGTTCGCGCATTTGTGGTTTTGAATTATACTCAAACCAACCAAGCTCTTTAATAACATCTGTTCTAAATTGCTGCATAATTGTTTTAGCAAAATTATATGCAAGAACATTTTTACTTACACTTACAAGATAATGTCCAGTTCTTTCTTCATCTTCCTTTTGAAATCTTATTCCACAACTGTATTTCCCACCAATATTATATAACGCCTCTTTTAGAGCAATCATCAACCTAATTTCTCTTTTTTGTGCACATAAATTTGATAGTTCTTTACGTAATTCAAGAGTTTTTCCTTCACCAAAAATACCATCTGTATGACATAAAAATTTATCATTGTTAATAGCAGCATTTACTCTCACATAGTTAAAAAAGAAAAAACAATCACATCCCCAATCTTTTAAAACAGATTTTATAAGTCCTAATGACAATCCTTTATATCCAAAAGGATCAACGAAAAATAAAGTTGGGTCGAATTTATATTCTTTGAATTTTTTTTCTATTTCACTATCAACATTTATATTTGAGAAAACGGGTTTATATTTTAATTCGTTTATATTTTTAATTTGCTTAACTGCATTTTGAAGTTTTTCAATACATTCAGAATCGCCATCATTGAAATAAGAAGCGAGTTGGTTTTTTATTAACGGTTCGTTTAAAGCTTTTTCCAATATTAAAATTGGAGTTGATTTGCTTCCGTCTTCATAAATTCCTTGTCCAGAATATAAGTCAATGTAGGCTAATCTACTAGTTTTTGTTCTTTTCTTCATTACTTGAGCCCACATCCAAAAATATTTGCTTACGATTTCACTTTTAATTTGAGAATTTGATTTTTGTTTTTCAAAAAAAGATAATTGTTGTACCATTATAATCGACGTTAATTAAACTGAAGTATATTTATTCTAATAAATTCATATAAAGTTACTTAATTAATATTTTTAAAACTGAATTTTTGTTTATTTTTTTCAACTACTTTTTCAACATTAAGTTAGAAAGTACAGAAGCTTTGGTAAGCAAGTTACCAAAAAGTTTGTATTTGCCAATTCGAACATAATCTCACCTAAATTATTTTGCATTTTAAGAATATTTTTTAACAAAATGATAAGCTCATTGCATGTTTATTTATAACACGGCATCGCAAAACATGCGGGTTTCATCTGCTTTTTGAAAACTTTCTCTACTTTCAACTTTTTTAACTGCGGGTAGAAACGCTGGTAAAATCCCATACTTTTCCTAAGCCGAGGCCGTCAGGCTTAATGCGGGATAAAATACACCAAACAGTTGTTTATTTGTACCTAAAACATTATTTTTGGGACAAATAAAGTTAATATGGGACAAAATACACCACATTTACATCTCGACAAACTTCCCCCTGAAAGAAAAAAGATTGAAACTATCAGGATACTAAGGCAGGTGAACAAAGCATCAGCAGCTTTGGCTGAGTTAAAGGGTATTGCAAAAACAATCCCAAACCAAACAATGTTGATTAACGCCATTGTATTACAGGAAGCTAAGGATAGTTCGGAAATAGAGAATATAATTACGACTCAGGATGAATTATATAAGGCTTTAACTGTTAATAAAACAAACGTATCTCCTGAAACTAAAGAAGTAGTAAATTACAGAAAAGCTATATTTCAGGGATTCGACTTAATAAAAGAACAAGGCTTTTTAAGAGTAAATGATATTGTAACAATACAGCGAGAATTAGTTGAAAATACAGCAGGAATCAGAAATACTCCGGGAACAGTTTTAAAAAATGACCGAACCGGAGAAGTTGTTTATACTCCCCCACAAGACAAACATGAGATATTAGACTTACTTTCAAATTTTATAACCCACTACAATAAAAATGAGCAAGATTTATCACCCTTGATTAACCTTGCAATACTTCATTATCAGTTTGAAAGCATCCACCCATTTTACGATGGAAATGGAAGAACAGGAAGAATACTTAATATCCTTTATCTGATTCTAAATGAATTAATTGAAATACCAATACTTTATTTAAGCTCTTATATCATTGAAAACAAAACAGATTATTACAGGCTGTTAAGTCAAACAAATAAAACTGATGATTGGGAAGAATGGATTCTTTTTATGCTTAAAGCAGTTGAATCTACTTCTCTGCAAACAATTAAAAAAATAAATTCTATCAGACAATTACTTGAAAAGACAATTAAAACGGTTCAGAAAGAATCACCAAAAATTTATCAAAAAGAATTGGTAGAACTACTTTTTGAACAACCATATTCCAAGATAGAGTTTGTAGTTAATCGCTTAAAAGTTGAAAGAAAAGCGGCATCAAGATATCTGAAAGAACTTGAAAATATAAGTGTTTTGGAATCACATAAAGTAGGCAGAGAGGCTTTATACATTAATAAAGAATTGATTGAAATTCTTAAAAAATAATGCACCAGGCCTAACCCTGCATCACAAAACATGCGGGTTTCATCTGTTTTTGAAATTTTTCACTACTTTTACCGTTATTAACGACAGAAAGCTATGAAGGGTGAATTCCCCACAAAACATAGCCGAAGATCGTTGACCAGCATTGTATATAACGACACCAAACGTTGATATTATAAGTGAATAAAAAATTGACAAGAATTATGATGAACAGATTACTGATTTTAGTTTTATTAATAATAAGTTGCAACACGATAACCGGGCAAAATATTTCAGGAGTTGTTCTTAATGCAACAAACAAACAACCTGTTGAATTTGTAAATATTGGGATTGTTGGAAAAAATGTGGGAACAGTAACTGATTTAAACGGGAAGTTTAACTTTTTCGCGGGTTCTGAATTTGCTAATGATACGATTTTGTTTTCAATGATCGGGTACAATCCGCTTTTGGTTAAAATAGCAGATCTTAATAAAAACGCGGGTAATGAAGTACTTCTAGAAGAGAAAACCTATGAAATTGCCGAAGTAATTATTAAACCAAAAAAAATTAAACAGCAAACTTTAGGTGTAACTACTAAATTTAAAAAAATAGCTGCAGGCTTTAAAGATAACTTACTAGGTTATGAATGTGGCATATTAATAAATGTCAAGAAAACAGCCTTTATAAAAAAAGTAAATATAAACATTTCCGTTTGCTCATACGACACTATATTTTATCGATTAAACATTTACAAAGTCAGGGGCACAATGGACTTTGAGAATATACTCAGAGAACCTATTTATATAAAAATGCCCAAAGAATCAGTTAAGGATGAAATTCAAATTGATTTGCAGTCCAGGAATATAGTTGTTGATGGTGATTTTCTTATTACTCTTGAACATATTAAGGATTTAGGAAATGGATATCTTCATTTCTGTGCAGGATTAACAGAGAAAACCTATTACAGGAAAACAAGCCAGGGTAAGTGGGAAACAGTACCTGTTGGAATTAGCATTAGTGTAATTGCAGATGTAGAAAAATGATAAAATAACCAACAGCCACCCGATAACGAGAGAAAGGACTGTCCTGAAAAAACAGGAACAATCCTTCTTCCTTAAATAGTTAAATCTTCATCCCGATGTAGAACACGTAGCCATAATACTCTTTATACTTGTAATATAGCTGTGCTTCATGCCGTTCATTTGCAATAAGTTCTTCGGCAGTTTTATTTCCTGCATATTTCTTCAGGAAGATTTCCTGTACCGCAACTTGTGGGGCATAGAAATGTTCTGTCCAGCAGTTTTCCGGCAGGATAAAAGTTGCAACAGGAATATACCCGGCTTTTTGCATCCGGGCGACCTTATTTGAAATAGTATCTATCCCGGGATAAGCATCCTGCCAAAACGCATCGATTTCGGCAGGCCGCTCTTCGGTAAACCAGGATGCTTCTGAAACAGCAACATAACCTCCTGTTTTCAAAAATTTTCGCCACTCGTTCAGTCCCCGTTCAAAGCCTATATTATAGATCGCCCCTTCCGACCATATCAGGTCAAATTCTTCATTCCGAAAAGGAAGGTTATCCATTGAACCGACGATACCTTTTACTCTGCCCTGTAGATTCAGTTTAGCGGCATTAAAATTGAACAGGTCGATAAAAGCAGGAAACAGGTCAATACCCGTGATATGTCCAGGCACGTGCTGCGCCAGCACCATTGTCTGTCCGCCTGTTCCACAACCAATGTCGGCAATACGGGATTCGTTGGTAAGATTATCGATAAAGCTCAATGCTTTAATGGTTACTTCCGGACTGCCGGGCCCTTGTCGTTCTAGGCTTGAGAAATATTCGCAGATTAAATTGAAGTCAAATTCGTGAATTGATTTATTTTCGTTACTCATGATATTTAAATTTAAATTTATTTATATTGTTGAAACCATGACATAAGAATACATCCTTTGCCAGGCATCAAATTGTTATTAATACATAAACATTTAATAACTCACGCAAGAATTTGCCTGAGTTTAATTAAGGGATAACCCTGGGCAGAATACCAAAGGTTATTTACTTTACCAAATCCGTTTTAAATTTAAACATCCACAGTTTTTAGAATGACAAATATATAAATTTTTTTGACAGGGTTTAATTGTTAAATAATATTTGTTCATTAGAAAGTTAAAATTAAGAAAATCATTAGCTCTTTATAATGTTTATACTCACTCGTAATTATTGACCCTTCAACTTTAGATTACGTTGCTAAGTTTCGCCCGGTATTTCCATTAGCTGTTAACCACGTTTACTTATTATATAAATAAAATAAACATTTACTTATTTTATTTGTTACAGTACAATAAAATAATTTTCTAAGAGAGATTATTAAATCATTAATAAATATTTGCTCAAATAATAATTGAAAAACGAATTTTTTAAAAAATAAAATATAGTGGAGACTAGCAACCACTTTAAAAACAGGGCAGTACTGAAAAGCCATACGAGTAGGATAATTTAATAATTTAAAGAAATTGATTATGATGAAAAAATTAATGTTCACAGCAGCCATTTACTTTGGCTTAGTTTTCTTCATGCAACAAAGCTTGTTTGCACAAGAAAATACAGTTATTACACCAATGCCACGCATTGGAGATAAAGCACCTGAATTTAAGGCAGTAACAACCCAGGGGAATATTAATTTCCCTTCAGATTATTCGGGAAAATGGATAATTCTTTTTAGTCATCCAGCTGATTTTACGCCCGTTTGTACATCAGAATTCATGACATTTGCAAGTATGCAAAAAGATTTTACAGCCTTAAATACACAATTAGTAGGCTTGTCAATTGACGGGTTATATAGCCATATTGCATGGTTACGTACCATCAAAGAGAAAATAGAGTTTAATGGTTTAAAAAATGTTGAAGTTACATTTCCATTGATTGAAGATATCTCTATGAATGTAGCAAATAAATACGGGATGATACAACCTGGTGAAAGTAGCACCAAAGCAGTAAGAGCCGTATTTTTTATCGACCCCAAAGGGATAATAAGAGCCATGATTTATTACCCGCTTTCGTTAGGCAGAAATTTTGACGAATTGAAAAGAGTAATCATTGCCCTGCAAACTGCTGATGCTTATAGTATTGCTACTCCGGCAAACTGGGAACCAGGTGATGATGTAATCGTGCCAACAGCCGGTTCTTGTGGTGTTGCTAAGGAGCGCATGGAAAGCAAAGATGATAATGTAAAATGTTACGATTGGTTTTTCTGTACAAAGAAATTAACAATTGAACAAGTAAATAATCCGCCAACTAAAAAATAATTGAATATTGTTAATTTCAAAACCTGGCAATTAAACCATTAATAATTGCCAGGTTTTATTTTGGGGTAATAAACACGGAAATAGTTTGTAAATTAAATATTCTACCTGACTGTTATATGAATGCATTTGGTTTGGTTTTCTAAAAGAACATAACACTTTCCCTCGTTTTGCATGTCGATTAGTTCGCGTAATAACAAGTTTCTCAATCGGTACGAATATATTGGTTTTCTTTTTCCCGACTCGAAAAAACGGGTTTGCGACAAATCAAAAGTTAAACCATAATAATGTGATGAGTTATTGGGTGTTGCATTTACATTCGATTTACGTAATCCTTTTTGATCGTTTGTAGTTCGTAAAATGGATGTAATTGAAAAACGGTAATCCCTCACTCCCATCCCATCCAGACGTTTATGAAAACGCCGTCCTAAATCATTCAGAAAATCTTTAGCATCATCCTTTAAATAAGGTAAAGAGTGTGAAAGTGACGGGACTTCATAAAAGCGGTTATCTTTAATCTTTTCTAAATCATATGTTCTTATATACATTGAAGAATTCTTTAACATTTCTTCCTGCGATTTTATAGGCTTGGCAATTCCCTGTTTTCTTCCTGTTTCCAGATGATACGCATTCGGGTACATTTTTAAAGCTCGTTGCTCTTTTGCAGTAAGTACTTCAACCCGAACATCGTCAATCGGTTTACCCTTAAATAGTAAGTTTATTGTCCACCTTATTAAAAGAAAAAATGCTATGAGTATAAGTATAAATCGTATAAACTTCCACCTGGAAATAATGCGAAGCCACTTCGGTTTTTTAGGCTTGCCCGATGTTTGAATATCCATTGAAATTAAATAATGTAAAGATTTGAAATTTTAAATTCCGAAGATAAATAAACACGCCGAATAAAAAAAACTTTGTTAATAAACCTTAAAAGCTAATGTATTTAAGCAATACGAACGCTATTTATTAACAGGATTTCCTTTGAACTTTATTGCTCACATGTGAGTTTTTAAATTATTTTACAGGTTCTACCGGTAATGTAAAATAAAAGGTAGAGCCTGCATTTTTTTCAGACTCTACATAAATTTCGCCTCCCATAAGGTTAACCAAACCCTTTGAAATTGCAAGCCCCAGGCCTGTTCCGCCGTATAAAGTATCTGAAGATATTTTTTCTCTGCTAAAACGGCTAAAAATCTGTTTTTTAAATTCATCCGAGATACCAATACCTGTATCGGATACAAAAAATCTTAATTTATCGCTATATTCCGAGTATCCAAATTCAATTTTCCCGTTTTGAGTAAATTTGATTGCATTATTAAGCAAATTTGAAAATACCTGGTTTAAACGGGTTTGATCGCAAATTATTTTTGAAATAGTTGTCTCTCTTATATTTACTTCAATTTTCAGGTTCTTTTCTGGATATTCTGCTAATTCATAATTGTACCGTGTATATAATTCATTCATTAATTTTTCTAAATCAACAATTGAACAATGAATATCGAGCTGATTAGCTTCTATCTTTGATATATCGAGAATATCAGTAATAAGATTTAAAAGCTGGCTTGAACTGGATTTTATTATTTGCAGATATTTTTGTTGTGAATCTTTACTCAGGTTTTCTATTTCGAGAAGATTTGTAAATCCTACAATACTGTTCATGGGAGTTCTAATTTCATGAGATAAATTTGCAAGGAATCTTGATTTTAACCTGTCGTTTTCTTCTGCTTTTTCCTTGGCAAAAATCAATTCATTCTGTATCTGCCTTCTTTTTGAAATTTCCCTCATATATATATAGGTAATTGTTGAAAAAAAGATAAACGGTATAAAAAGAATCTCCAGGTAATCTTCAAAAACATCGAACATGGTTGTAATATTACCATGCTCAAGAATATTCGAAACAGATATTAAAAAGAATAACGTAACCGAAGTCAGGTAGAACCCTTTGCTAACATCATCAAGTTGATTATTTTTTATACGAAGAATAACTAAAATGCATATAAAAAACCCTATTGTTGTTAATGTATCTACTAAAGCAATAATGTTCATTTTCTTATGCTTTTGAGAGATAATAAAAAAACATGATGAAACAAATTGATGCAACTACATAACCTGCATGTTCAATAAAATTGAAAAACGTCTCGAAAAAATAACCCTCTATTACTGTAGAAGCCTGAGAAATTAATATAAAAAGTATTCCGATTGAAAACCAAAAGAATTTCCGTGAGAACAGTTTTCTGCCTAAAATAATTACAAAAAAAACAGTTACAATTAAACTTAGTAAAAGAGTAATAATCTCACTTTCCTGGTACATAAATTGTTTATTTTACAGCAAGTTATGAAAAAGAAAATGAATAAGCTAAAAAATCCCGAACATTATCCGGACAGGATTTTTAAAAAAGCAACTGAAATTTTACTTTTCCAGAACGAGCTTAATTATTGCATAAAACCAGTTTCCCGGGATAATTCGTCTTAAAAATAAAATCAATGGTGCTCCGCCTCCAACCGGGTACCTGATTTTTTTGCGGTTGTCAGTTGCTGCTTTATATATTTTCTTTGCAACAACCTCGGGGCCGGGAGCATTTGCACTGAAATTCTGCATATTAGGCATTATTATGTTCTGGTAATCATCGTAATCGGGTAATCCGTCCTTTTTAAATAATTCTTGTGAACGATCATAGAAATCGGTTTTAATAGGTCCGGGTTCAATTATTTTTACCCGGATATTGAATTGATTTAGTTCGAATTGCAACGATTCGCTAAATCCTTCAACAGCCCATTTTGTTGCATGATACATACTATATAACGGGAAAGTCATTCTCCCTCCTACTGATGCTATATTTATAATTACGCCTTCCTTTTTTTTACGGAAATAAGGAAGAATAGCACGTGTAGCATTCATTAATCCAAAAACATTCGTGTCGAATTGCTTCTGTATTTGTTGTGAAGATGCGGCTTCGAAAGCACCCACAGTACCATACCCGGCATTATTTACCAATACATCAATATTACCAAAATGAGATATTGCTTCATTTATTGCTTTTTGTATTGATTCGTTATCAGTAACATCAAGTTTGAATAGTTTAACATTTTCATGTTTCGTTAATTCTGATTCATTCTCAGGATTACGCATGGTTGCAGCTACATTCCATCCTTTTTTTGAAAAATATTTTACCGTTGCTTTACCAATACCCGATGAAGAACCTGTTATAAATAGTGTCCTTTTCATTGTATTTTTTTTAATTTTAATTTGTTTTAATACTGTCCCAGCTCGATTGAATTGTTTTTTCCAGTAATTCTTCATTAAATACAATTTCTTCAAGAAGAATCATTCTTACAAATGTTGAAATATTTCCAAAAATCAGGTTAATGCTTATATCTACAGGTAATTCTCTCAATATTCCAAGTTTTATGCCCGATTCAATAAAATCAATTGCCGGCCTGTAATAACTCTTACTAACCTGTTTAATTTCTTTTCTAATTAAAGGGGAGTGTGCATAATGCTCAAGAAATTCAAACTTTTTGGGGTTATTTAAGAAAAATAAGAACAAGTTTTTCCATATCCTGAAAAACTTTTCTTTATAAATCAACTCTTCGTTAATTCCCTGTATTATAGCTTTACCCATTTCAGCTTTTAGTTCGGAATACAATGTGTCAATCAGGTCTTCTTTGTTTTTAAAATGATGGTAAATTGTTCCTGCAGCAACATTCGATTTCTTTATTATTAATGCCATTGGTGTTGCATGAAAGCCTAAGTCGGTTATTAAATTGAGTGTTGTTTCAAGCACCTGTTCTCTCTTTGTCATGGTTTTAAATTTACAGAACGAACATTCATTCGGTACAAATATAAAACTAGCCAGGTTTATTTCAAATAAATTATTGTTAAATAAAAAAAGAGAACCTGAAAGTTCTCTTCTTACAATGCCTTTAAATAAATTTATTTTTTATGATATGATTCAGCCAATTCTATCGCTTTGTATGCATTAACCAGGCCACCTGTAACAGAAAGATCTTTAAATTTGGTTGTTTTTCTTTTCTTCGAATCAGGGCCCGGTAAATAAACATCGTTTTCGCCATAATAATTTACCGAGTTTAATATAATTTCTTTTACTTCTTTAGCTGACAATTCAGGATAATATGACATAATTAATGCAGCAACACCGCTGACAATCGGGGACGAAAAGCTGGTTCCGCCAGCAGTTTCATATTCACTTTCGGGTTTTAAAGAATAAATATCAACACCCGGAGCAAATAAATCAACCGATTTTTTACCGTAGTTAGAGAAATTAGCAACAAATTTATAATCATTTTTAATTGTAGAAGCGCCAACGGTAATCCATGTATCAATTGCAATATTGTTATTAATATATTTCTCAGGATAATTTAAAATCTTATCATTATCAGATGCATCGTTTCCGGCAGCATGAACTATCAATACCCCGTTTTTCTCTGCATACAAAGCAGCTTCATCAACCAAATGTTTTTGGGGTGATAACTCTTTTCCAAAACTCATATTAATTATTCTTGCTCCATTATCAACGGCATAGCGTATTGCATTTGCAACATCTTTATCACGTTCATCCCCGTTGGGTACAGTTTTTAAAGCCATTATCTTTACATCAGAAGCTACTCCGTTTATACCCAGATTGTTATTTCTTTTTGCAGCGATTATTCCTGAAACAAAAGTTCCATGATCAGCCTCTGGCCCATATACATTGTTATTTCCATAACCCGGGGTTAATTCTTCCACATTATCACCAATTATTTCCCTGGGGTTAAAATCAATATTTAAATGATAATTTAAAATTTCATCGAAATGGTTTTCTGCTTCATCAAATATTTCTGTTTTAAATCCGTATTGGATAAACGGGTAAATAAACCTGATATCTTTTTTTAGTTCTTTATTGCAATTTCTTAAACTATCAAGATTGCTTAACGACATCTCTTTACCATCAAGTTCTTCAATAATTTTATTGTACGAAGTAAAATATTTGTTTTTGTATTTTACCACGCCATTTTTTTGCATTTTAGCTCTTTTCAGCTCTTTCTCGTACGATTTTTTAGCTTTTTTATAAAGCTCTTTTTCTTTATCCTTTAATTGGCTCTTGTTGTTGTATTGCTTATAAACTCTTGTTATCTCGAGATTTTCATGTGATATATTTTCACCTTTATCATTGCCTAAATAATTCCATCCATGAATATCGTCAATATAACCATTCTGGTCATCATCCATGTTGTTACCTGGAATCTCGTCTTCATTTACCCAGATATTATCTTTTAAGTCTTCATGGGTAATATCAACACCACCGTCAATAACAGCAACAATAACTGTTTTTGATTCTTTATTTGATAACAGATCGGTATATGCTCTTTCAACATCAGCTCCATATATCGTATCAAACCGGGGAGATTTGTTGTACCAGTTTAAAAATTTATTTTCTACCGGTTTACCATCACTTTCATCTGCATTCTGGGCAGCACTCTGAAAAGTAAAAATCACAAGCAGGATAATTACAATTCTTTTTAAACTAATAAAATTTGTCATAAGATTTAAATTAAAAAGAGAAAGTGTGTCTTTCTCTCGGAATCGATAAAATTCTAAAAATTATCTGAATATTGCAATATCTTTTTCGCCTGTTGATTTGGAATAAGCCCTAAACATCATGTTGGTGTTAAAAACCAGGGCAATATTGCCATCTTTATCAACAGCAATTATCCCTCCTTCGCCATTTGCATCAACCAATTTCTTCATTACAACAAGATTTGCCGCTTCAATCAGGCTTAAACCTTTATATTCCATAAGAGCAGAAATATCATGAGCCACAGTATAACGAATAAAAAACTCACCATGCCCGGTAGCAGAAACTGCGCAGGTGTTATTGTTGGCGTAATTTCCTGCTCCAATTATGGGAGTATCACCTATTCTGTTGTACCTTTTATTTGTCATTCCCCCTGTTGATGTCCCTGCTGCAAGGTTTCCATACTTATCGAGAACTACACAACCTACAGTTCCATGTTTCTCCGATTCAATAGCTTTTTGCAATCCATTCCACCGTTCATCGGTATAAAAATATGATGAATCAACAATTTCCAGTCCCTGGATTTTTGCAAATTCAGAAGCTCCTTTACCCGATAATAAAACATGTTCCGAGTTTGTCATTACTTTAATAGCAGCCGATATAGGGTTTTTAATATCTCCAACACATGTAACTGCTCCTGCTCTTAAATCGGAGCCAAGCATTATAGATGCGTCCATCTCGTTATGTCCATCACGAGTAAATACAGAACCTTTTCCCGCGTTAAAAAGCGGGCAATCTTCCATGTAATTAATTGTTTTTTCAACCGCTTCCAAACATGTTCCTCCTGATTTAAGAATATTTTCGCCAATAGCAAGAGCTTCGGCTAACTTTTCTTTATATTCTTTTTGTTTATCTTCGCCCAAATCGGTATGGCCGGCATTTCCTGCTCCTCCATGCAATACAATAACATATTCCGGTTTAATCGTTTCTTTTGGATTATTGCTGCAACTGCTTAAAAAAAGAACCATTGAAGCAAAAACAAAACTTAAAATTAAATTCCCTTTCATATACTTATAGTTTTAATGGATACAATTTAATAATAAAATAACAACCTTATTTTAATATTGTATTATTTTTACAACTTAAAATTTATTTTATTATGTTACAACGGCTTAAATTATTTGGCTTGTACACTATTTATTGGTTAGCATTCTTCGTTTTCGCACGATTGTTTTTTTTGCTTTACAGTTCAGCTTTATCGTTTGATATTCCAATAAAAGAATGGTTCCTGATTTTTATTCATGGTTTTAAATTAGATATTTCTGCTACAGGATATATAATGGCAATAATATCTTTTGTACTTATGTTCACAAGCTATAGTAAATCAACCTTTATCCGCCCTGTTTTTAATATAGTTACATTTTTATTTCTTTTTTTTAGCTTAACCGTTGTGGTTTCCGATGCTGAATTATATCGGCACTGGGGCTACAGAATGGATGCAACACCATTATTATATATTTTAAAACCCAAAGAAGCTATGGCTTCGGTTGAAGTGTGGCTTACTATAATTCTGGTTATTTCAATTCTGGCTTTACTTATATTCTGGCTAATTATTTATTCCAAAATTATTACGAAAGCCCTTTTAAAAATTGAAAGAAATGGATTTCAGAGTATAATTCTTTTTTTAATTATTACAGCATTCATGATAATCCCTGTTCGAGGAGGTATTGGAATTGCTCCAATGAACACGGGAAAAGTATATTTCAGCAAAAATAATTTTTCGAATCATGCAGCAATAAATGTTGTTTGGAATGTTGTTCATTCGCTTATTTATAAAAATAATTTAGAGAAGAATTATGAGTTTATGAATACGAGTGAAGCCGAAAAAATTGTTTCCGAATTAAATTATCAAAACGGGAAAAACAGTTCTGTTTTAAAAAACAACAGGCCAAACATTGTAATAATTATTCTCGAAAGTTTCTCTTCTAAAGTTGTTGAATCGCTTGAAGGTAAATGGCCCGTTGCAAAAAATCTGAATCAGCTTGCTAAAGAAGGAATTTTATTTACAAATTTTTATGCCAATGCCGACAGAAGCGATAAAGGAATTGTATCCATATTAAGCGGATATCCTGCACAGCCTATGGCATCAATAATAAAGTTTCCCAAGAAAACACAAACACTGCCATTTATTAATCAAGAGCTTGAAAAATCAGGTTACGAATCTTGTTTCTATTATGGTGGCGATATCGACTTCGCTAACATGCGTTCTTACTTTATAAATGCCGGATTTGATAAAATTATCTCTGATAAAAATTTTGAGTCGAAATACAATACATCAAAATGGGGAGTACATGATGAACACATGTTTGATAAATTATATTCTGATATACAAACAGATAAGCAACCGTTTTTTAAATCCATATTTACATTAAGCAGTCACGATCCGTTCGAAGTTCCCGGTAAAACTGTTATTGAAGGAAACGACAGGGCATCAAAATACTTGAATTCTATACATTATTCTGACAGTTGCCTGGGAGATTTTTTTACTAAAATTAAAAAAACCGAAACCTGGAACAACACCTTGTTTATACTGGTTGCCGATCATGGTAGCGGAAGGCCCGGAAATAACCCGATATATGCTGTCGATAAATACAAAATCCCTATGTTGTGGATTGGTGGAGCATTAAAGGATTCTGCATTTTGGGTAAATACTTATGGATCTCAAACAGATATTGCCAAAACTTTATTAAATCAAATGGGTATCGAATCAGGAATGTTTTCTTTCAGCAAAGACATATTCAATAACTCCGGAACTAATTATGGCTATTATGTTTACAATGATGGTTTTGCTTTTATAAACGATTCTGCAACCGTTGTTTTTGATAACAGTAAAAACGGGCTTCTTTTTTCAAATGGTATAAATACTGAAGAAATCCTTTTAAAGGGAAAAGCTTTATTACAAATAACTGCTAAAGATTATTTAAACCGCTAATATTTTATTCCCGTTTTTTGAACAAATCCCAACCATTTCTGTTTGGCTGATAATTATATGCTTGAAATGCAGCAAAAGATTCAGTATATTTACTTTTATTTAATCAACTAAATACCCTTGTTATGGCAAACTTATCAGTAAACTATTTGGGATTAAAACTTAAAAACCCGATAATTGCTTCAAGTTCGGGATTAACAAACACACTTGCCGACATCAAAGAATTTGAAGAAAAAGGTGCTGCAGCAGTTGTTCTTAAATCCATCTTCGAAGAGGAAATTCGTCGTGAGCTCGAAAAAGACCTGTCAAAAATGGGCAGAGCCGATTTTTTGTATCCCGAAACAATGGATTATTACGATAATTATGCCACTGACGACAGCCTTACAAACTACTTAAAACTGATTCGTGATGCAAAAAACACGGTAAAAATCCCCATAATTGCAAGTATAAACTGTGTAACTGCCGAGAAATGGCCATATTATGCAGAAACATTACAGGATGCCGGGGCTGATGCCCTGGAGTTAAATGTTTTTGTTATGCCTTCTGATTTTAATAAATCTGCAGGCAATAATGAGCAAGTTTATTTTGATATCATAAAAGAAGTTAAGAAACATGTAAAAATTCCTGTTTCGTTAAAAATCAGCTATTACTCAGCAAACCTGGCAGCATTTATTCAAAAACTTTCTAACTCGGGAATAGAAGGCCTGGTATTGTTTAACCGGTTTTACAGCCCCGATATCGATATCAATAATTTTGAAGTTTTATCAACCAATGTAATGAGTACTCCTGCAGAATTATCAATTTCACTTCGCTGGATTGCCATAATGTCGGGAAGAGTCGGATGTGATTTAGCTGCTTCGACAGGTATTCACGATGGAGCTGCAATAATCAAGCAACTTCTTGCAGGTGCTAACGCTGTTGAAATTGCATCTGTTTTTTATAAAAACGGGAAAGGCCAGATTCAAACCATGCTGAACGATATTACAGAATGGATGAACCAGAAAGGGTACAAATCAATTGATGACTTTAAAGGAATATTAAGCCAGAAAAATATAAAGAATCCCGCGGCATACGAGCGAATGCAATTCATGAAATATTTCGCGGGAAAAGGGTTGTAGTTAAATGGTATAAGGTATAAGATTAATATTTATTTTGTGATCTTTGCGACTTAGCGTCTTTGCGGTAAGTAAAAAAGTTAAAATTTAAAAGCATCCGGAATTTTTCGGGTGTTTTTATTTTATTGCTTATTTTTATGAATTCACCATTTATAGATTTATATGTATGCAATTGTTGATATTGAAACTACAGGTTTAAGCCCGCAAAGAGATAAAATTATCGAGATTGCAATTTATATTCACGATGGCACAAAAATTATTGATGAATATTCTACATTAATAAATCCCGAAATATATATATCGGAATATATAACCCGCATTAATGGCATAACCAACCAGATGGTTGCCAATGCGCCCAAATTCTACGAAATTGCTAAGGATATCGTTAATCTTACAGAAAACAGAATATTTGTAGCCCACAATGCTTCTTTCGATTATAATTTTATACGAAGTGAGTTTAAAAGTTTAGGTTATGATTTCAACTGCAACAAACTTTGTACTGTAAAGTTAAGTCGCAAAATAATCCCTAAACAAAGTTCATATAGTTTGGGAAATCTGTGTAATTCGTTAAACATACCTTTAAATAATCGCCACAGGGCATCTGGTGATGCTTTGGCTACAACCCGCCTGTTCGAATTCCTGTTACAAAAGGATGAAAGCCTGGGACAACAGAAATCATCAAAGTTTTATAATATTGAAGCTTCAAAAATTTCAGGTTTACCTGAAGAAACAGGAGTTTATTATTTTCATAATCAACAGGGAGATATTATATATATTGGAAAAAGCAAAGATATTCGTTCTCGTGTATTTGCACATTTCAGTAACGAAAGCACATCAAGGGCATTAAAAATGGCCAATGAGATATTTGATATTTCATTTGAATTAACCGGAAGTGAGCTAATTGCACTATTGTTAGAATCGAACGAAATAAAAAACCATAAACCCAAATACAACAGGCAACAACGAAGGGCAACAAGTAATTCAGGGATATTTACCTATATAAATGAGTACAACTACATCTGTTTCCGGGTGGAAAGCATTGAGAATGAGATTCCATTAATATCATTTAATTCAAACAAAGAAGCTAAAGAGCGTTTGTTCGAGTTAGCAGAGAAATACAAGTTATGCCAAAAGCTATGTGGTTTATACGAATCGCACGGGGCTTGTTTTTATTACCAGATTCAACAATGTAACGGAGCCTGCATCCAGCAAGAGCCTGTGAGGCAATACAATTCCCGGGCACAAAGAATGATTTCGGATTTAAGTATGGAATGGAAAGATTTTTTAGTTATTGACAAAGGAAGAACCGAAAATGAGCGTTCCGTGGTACAGGTTGCCAATGAAAAATACATGGGTTTTGGATATATTGATATAGATTGTATTCAAAACAATCCCGAAAACCTGATTGATTCAATTAAAAAATATCCCGACAATAAAGATGTTAAGCAAATAATAAAATCCTACCTGCGGCAACACCGTGTAGAAAAAATAATAACTCCAGAATCAACCGAATTTGGGGATAAAATATCAGACTAAACCTGTTCGGGGAATGTAAAAATGAAAAATAAAGTAATTCTTAAAATTTTATTTCTTACAAGACAGGTATTTGCTTGAAAAACAATTATTTATAATGCCATACTGGCAAATGCTTTTTATTTTAGTCCAAATACAAAAGGCAGAATAAATATCACAATAATTGTCCAAACTGCATATATTGTCAAATACTTTGCTACTGTTTGCTCTACCATATCTAATTGCTTACGCTTAAAATATGACTGGTATAAGTTCCTGGCAATAAGTATCAGGTTGACAAAAATCAGGATATTTGAAACCAAAACTACAGTCCGGTTTGGAGTTAATCCGTTGGTAACTCTCGAAATTATTGCGATTAATGCTATCGAATTAATCACTATTGCCAATGTAGCCAATAAGAACAAGATAAATACGTTACCATTCTTCTCTTTTGATTTGTCAAGTTCTGATACAGAAAATACAATTATTGCCAATACTGCTAAAAGCATAATATTAAACAACAGTAATAAATCTCTATCCTCTAAAATATTGCTTGTGGAAAAAATCAATGAAACCAAATAAACAACAAGAGTTATCAGAACCAGGGGAGTAAAAACCCTTGCAATTACAGGAGCTATTTTGTTTGTAAGATTTGGATATAATCGTATCAAATAAAATGAAATTATTGGTGCAGCCACACCACCGACTAATGCTACATATTCAAGATAAAAATTTTCAATGTTCATATTTATAACCGAGAATAATCCTATAGTAATGCCGGTGAGCAATCCGCCGGCAATAAGAATTAAACCAGTCATTATAAGTAATTCGCCATTAAAACGTATAAATTCAATTCGTTTGGCCGTGTTTTTATAATCGAAAGAAATAAATGCCAATCCAAATAAACACCATAAAAATAATGGAGCATGAATCAAAGAAAGCATGATTGAATCACTTTCCGTGTTTGGTAAAAGGTTAATAAAAAGAGTTAATATCAACGCGATTAATCCATAAATCAGAATCCTCCTTTTGTCAAAAACCCGGTTTTGCCAAAAAGTGTAAAGAATAATCCCATTGAATACAATTATTGCCAAATTCCTTGTATAAAAGAATTCAACGTTTATTTGAGAAAATAACTCCGGTAGTTTTACCAATAACCCGGTAACAAGAGATAGCAGAATTACTATCAATAAATCCGATTTTGAAAATCCTTTACTTTTTATCTCTGTTTCAGAAGCTAAACGAACTTTCCAAAACCTAACCAAATCTGTATTGTAATCATCAGAAATATCGGCAAATGACTTGCGAAAATCCTGTTTATTCTCCTGATACAATTTCTCGAGATTTTCAGGATTATTTATATTCTCAATTATGTTTTTTTTCATAGTTGTAGTGTTTTTACTAAAGAAATCAATACTATATAATTTCTATATCTGAGCTCTTGAGCCAGCCTTTGCTCCCATCGCTGAGTTTTATTTCTTTCCATTCCGAAATTTCGTCTGTAATCCAAACTTTTGTTCCCTCGTGAATTACGAACAAGTCGGTACCGCTAAAATCGGGTGAACTTTTAACTGTAACCGACGGGTTCATGATTATTGCAGAATCGTTTTTAATAATTTTTTGCTTTTGATTATAAGAACAATAAAATGAAAGTATTGAAGTAAAAATGATAATTATTCCAAACCAAAAAGATAATTTTTTTAAGCCATATCGTCGGGTATAAAGGAAAATTGAAATAAATACCAATGCAATTATAAAAGATACAATACTAATTTTAGCCCATAAATCAGAACTAAACAGGTTTATAAAACTTTTTCCCCAGGCTGTAATAAAAAAAACGGGTATTTTCTCAATTTTATCTAACACGTTTCTGTTGGCAAGTTCAAGGTTATAAGCTATATCATCGTTATGTGGTGCAAGTTCGGCAGCTTTTTCGTAATAGAGAATGGCCTGTGCAATTTTATTTAATTTATAATATGTATTTCCCATATTATAATAGAGTTCGGCCGAATGTAATCCGCGATTATTAATTACCTGATAGGTTTCAATCGCTTTTTCAAAATTATTTTTTACAAAATAATCATTTGCTTTTACCCATAACGAATCGGTATTTTGAGCCTGAACACCAAAAACTGCTAAAAAATATAATGCTGTAAAAATTAATTTTCTCATCTCTCAAAATTATTATATAACTATAATTAATCTATACTAACAACCCATCATCATTTTCACTTTAATTGCTGTTGTAGCTTACTTATAATCTCAACAGAATCGTTATAAAGAACATCCATTTGAGTATTCTCCGTTACCGGCGCATAACGTGCATATTCACATCTGTCAATAATATTTAAAATTTTATCAATTGATTCAGCATCAACTTTTTTATTTATTAATTGATTTCGTGCATTATCTTTCGATAAATTCGCGGCAGGAATACTCAGTTTGTCGCTAATATATCCCCATAAACCTTTTGCCAGTTCTTCATAAAATTCTTCTTTTTGATTTTGTTTCATAAACGAAGCTGCTTTTTGTAATCGTTTACGGGCAAAGGTATTGGCTTTTTTATTCCTTACCAGTTGAATATTTGCATTTTCCCTGATATTCTTTTTACGGATAAAAATGTAGATACCAAACAACATTAAACTAATAATATAGTATAAATAAAAACTTCCGGAGCCAAATAAAAACTGGTCTTTTTCTTTAAGATTCGGGGTTCCTTTTTTAATGAAACGGATATCTTTTCCTAAAAACCTGATATCTTCTTTTGTGAATGCATTGGTTAGCGCTACAGTGGTATCACCTGACGATTTATCAACAGATAATTTATATTCTCCGCCGGTTAATGTTTTATAAACATTTGCCCGTGTATCGAAATATGAGAACTCGAATTTAGGAATTGTAAACTCCCCCGGATGACGTGGAATTATTAAATATTCAAATGTTTTGTTACCAATTGCCCCATTCTCAGAATATTTAATATTATCGCTTATTTTTGGATCATACACGTCAAAATCGGTTGGAAACTCAATCTTGGGCGAATTGATATATTTTAAATTTCCGTTACCCGAGATTTTAATTTTTAAAGTAACGGCCTCGTTTGTTTTTATTCGTGTTTTGTCTATTGATACATCCATCTTCAATTCACCAATAGCCCCATCGAACGATAATGGTTTATTCTCAGGCAGGGCATCAACCCGAATGGTTACAGGTAAACTATGTGCTTTTGCCTGTGCACGTTCATAAGTGCCAAAAAACTCATCGAATATGCTATTCGACCTTCTTCGTGATTGTGTTTGATAATAGCATAACAACTCGAATGGCTTTATTGAAATCTCCCCTGTTTTTTGAGGATACAAAATATACTTATCGATAATCCCGGTAAAATAAATTTTCCCATTTATATTCTCCTGGCTTAACTGGTTTAATGGCGGAACTTCTATTCTTTCTGTAATAAAACCATCGAATGTTGGCGGTTTATACTCTCCAAAATTGGTGATATTTAACCTGGTATAAAGTTTTACGGTTGCAATAATATGTTCTTCGCGTTTAACTCTCGATTTGCTAATAATAACTTTTAAATAGTGGTCGGAAGCGGATACAGTTCCATTGTTTGCTGTTTCTTCCGGTTGTTGATTTACAGGATTTGTTGACTGGCCTGATGGTTGTTGCCCGTTACCTTTAATAACTTCAATTTTTATTTCATTTGATGTGTACTTTTTCTTATCTACAGTAATTTCTGCTGCCGGTAAAGTGAATTCCCCCTCTTTAACAGCTTCAAGAATATATGTGTATTTAAGCTCGTAATATTGAGTTACTTTCCCGTTAACTATACTTACATTGCTTGACGAGGATGTGCTTGGGCCTGCCAAAATTGAAAAATCCTGAATAGCAGGAGGAACAAATCTTTCAGCTTGTGCATTTACCGAATATATTAACCTGAATTGTTGCCCAACTTCAACAACCTTTGGCGCCAATGCTGTAAAAGTTACATCCTGCGCGTATATGCAGGTTGTTAAAAATGCAAGAATTATAAAATACCACCTTTTCATCTTCTTATTAATCTATATCAGTTTGTAGTCAATTACAATAATATCCTTTTATCTTTTATCTTTTATCTTTAAACCTAATTACCAATCCTTTTCCAGTTTCACTTTTGCTGCTTTTACTTTTTCTTTGTTTACTTTTTCCTGGGTTTTTTTCTCATCATTAGCTAATGCTTGTAATAACCGTTGAGCATCTTCCTTTGAAATTTGTGGTTGCTGTTGCTGTTGTTGTTGTTTCTCTTGCTGATCTTTTTTATCTTGTTGATCCTGTTTATTTTGATTTTCCTTATTATCTTTTTTATCTTTATTTTCCTTGTCCTTATCTTGGTTTTTGTCCTGATTTTGTTGTTGCTGTTGCTGCTGAAGCATCTTCTGAGCATACGCCAGGTTATATTTAGTATCCATATCGTTTGGATTTTTTCTCAATGCTTCTTTGTATGCATCAATGCTCTCTTTTAACTTCTGGTTTTTAATTAAAGAGTTACCTATATTGTGGTAAATTTTTGCAGCATCTTCTTTATTTACCTGTTTACCGGTTAGTTCATTAAAATGATTTGCTGCTTCTTCGTATTTCTCTTGCTTGTATAATGCATCACCAATGTTAAACGATGCATGGTATGACTTTTTATCTTTATCAATGGCTTTTCGGTACTCTACTTCTGAGTTTTGAAAATTTTCTTTTTCGTATTCTTTATTTCCCTTACGAATGTATTTACGTTCTTTTTGTGCAAGTGCATTCACGGCTATTAAAACCAACAAATAAATACTTATAAGTTTAACCCATTTCATAGCTACATGTTTATTTTAAATAGTTTAAAATTACTCGACCATTTACTTTTTCGTTCAGCAATAATAAAATCAACGATAAGCAAAAATAAAGCTATGCCAAGTAAATACTGAAATCTGTGTTCAAATTCGGTATATACCTTTGTTTCTATTTCCTGCTTTTCCATTTTATTTATTTGTTCAAACAATTTATTTAAGCCAATTTGTGTATTATTTGCCCGAATAAAAATACCATTGGCGGCTGAAGCTATTTGCTGTAATGTTGTTTGGTCAAGTTTGCTTACAACAACATTGCCTTCCTGATCTTTTTGGAAAACTGTTTGCCCGTTTTCTTTTTGAATCGGAATCGGGGCCCCTTCAACACTTCCCATTCCTATTGTATGTATTGTAATTCCCTTTTCATATGCCTGTTCAGCTGCAGCAATTGCATCGTCCTCGTGATTTTCTCCATCGGTAATTATTATAAGAGCCTTATCCTTTTCCGTTTCAGGAGTAAAAGAATTCATTGCAAGGTTAATTGCAGAACCAATAGCAGTTCCTTGTTTTGAAACTATTCCAGTGTTTATAGTTGATAAAACCATTCTGGCTGCAGAATAATCGGTAGTAACCGGAACCTGAATGTATGAGTCGCCTGCAAAAACAATTAATCCCAATCGATCGTTTTCAAGCTTTTCGGTTAATTTTGAAACAGCCTGCTTAGCTCTTTCCAGCCTGTTTGGCTGAATATCTTCAGCTAACATGCTATTCGAAACATCTAAAGCTATAATTATTTCTGCACCTTTCTTTTTTACTTTTTCGAGTTTTGATCCAAACTGAGGATCGGATAATGCAACAACAATTGAAGAAATCCCTATAAGTACTAAAATAAATTTGAGTAAGGGCCTGCTTTTAGAAACAAGGGGCATTAACTCTTCTATAATCTGAATATCTCCAAATTTCTTTAATGCCCGTTTCTTATAAAATTCTGATACAATATATAACAGGATTAAAACAGGTATTATAAATAAAAAATAGATATATTCAGGGTGACCAAATCGAAACATAATTCAATATTTTTTAAGGTATTTGACGTAAAATTGTAAAACGTAATGATATATCGAGAATTAAAAGAATCAGTGCAGCAAGGACAAATTTTAAAAATTCTTCATTTTTCTGGCTATATTCTTTTACTTCAATCTTCGATTTTTCAAGTTGATCTATTTCATTGTAAATCTGGCGTAATTTCTCGTTGTTAGTTGCTCTGAAATATTTACCTCCTGTAACATTGGCAATTTTTGTTAATATATCTTCATCTATTTCAACGGGAATATTTTGAACCTGAACACCATAGACGGTATTAAAGGGATATGGGGCAGTTCCCATACTTCCAACACCTATTGTATAAACTCTTATTCCAAATGTATTAGCTAACTCGGCAGCAGTAAGAGGAGCAACAGAACCTCTATTGTTTACTCCATCTGTAAGTAAAATAATAACTTTACTTTTTGCTTCACTATCTTTTATCCGGCTTACTGCATTTGCAAGTCCTAATCCAATTGCTGTTCCATCTTCAATCATTCCGCTTTTAATATCCCTGAAAAGATTAATTACTACCTTATGATCCGACGTTAGCGGGCATTGAGTAAAACTCTCTCCACTAAAAACAACAAGGCCTATTCGATCTGTTTTTCTTCCTGAAATAAATTGAATTGCTAAATCTTTTGCAGCTTCAAGCCTGTCGGGTTTAAAATCCATGGCGAGCATACTACTCGAAATATCCAAAGCAAGCACAATATCAATTCCTTCAGTTGATACATTTTTCCAATTTAATGTTGATTGCGGGCGTGCTAATGCTATAATTAAAAGGGCAAGCACAATTACTCTGAACGCGAATAAAACATGACGTAAAATATGCTTATAGGTGATATGATTTCCAGGTATTCCTTTGAGTGTGCTGATCTGAATACTTGCAGTAAAATTTTTATTTTTTAAAATATACCATAATATAACAGGTATAAGTAAAATGAGCAGGTAAAGTAAATTTGGATTTGCAAAAGTTATGTTGTTCATATCTTATAGCTCAAATTAATTTTTTATTTGAATATTGTTATTCATGTTAACAGGTTCTTCTCCAGCTTCGTTTTCTTCGATGATTATTAATTTTGTTCTGTCAACAAATTCGTAAGCTCCATTTAAACATTTCTCGTTTTCATCTTGTAAAGGTTTAAATTTGGCAAACTTAACCAAATCGGATGTTTTAAAAATATCTTTCAATAGTGTAAAAGATTTCTCGTCGTTAAAATCCGATATTTTAAGAGATTGTAAAATTTCGTCGCTGGTACGTTCAAGTGTTCTGATTGCATACCTGTTCCACAAGTAAACTCTCAGAATATCCGTCAGCCGTGTATAATAATCTTTTATCTTTTCACTTTGCCACAATTTATCATTTTTAAGTTTCTCTAAATCCCGCAAAGCAATAATATGTGCTGGTTCTAAAGGTTTTAACCTGCGGAAAATTGGTTCTTTGCGTTTAATTTTTCGGATAATATAAATTATAACAAACACAATAATTGCTAAACCAATAAAGCCGAGTGCCCATGGAAGAATCTCATAAAAACTAATTGGCGCATGATAAGGAGCTTTTATATCTTTAATAACATTTGTAGTATCTAGTTGAACAGTATTTACTTTTAACCACAAGGGTTTAGTTGTTAAGGTATCGGTACTGTTTTCTGATTCATGTAAAAATGCTATTGGTGGTATTTTATAAAAACCCGAATCGAAAGCTGTAATTAATAGATTTTTTTGAATTAACACGCTTCCATTATTCAGATCGGTTGTATCAGTTTTAGATTGACTTATAATTTCAATTGTATCCGTAAGCTTTTCAGTAAATACAGGAAATTCAACAATTTCATTTACTGGTTTTAATAGTTTTATATTTAATACAAGCTGATCGCCAATTAGCATATTATCCTTCTCAAGTATTGCTTCAACGGTTATGTTTTGTGCATATATTTTAATCCCTGAAAGAAATAATAAACCAATTAGTATAAATGTATTTTTCAAGAAAATAGTGTAATCGTTTACTTTCATTTTTCTTTATAAAAATTTGAATCTGTTTATGTATTATCGTCTTTTAAATAATTGAATTAATGGTTTCACGTAATCTTCATCGGTGCTAATTGAAATATTATCAACCCCGGCTTTTTTAAATATCTCGTCTGTATATCGCTGATTATTTCTCCACCATTTCGAATAATGCTCTCTAAGGTGTTTATTAGATGTATCAATCCACGAATTTTCACCAGTTTCAGCATCTTTTAACCGAATCAGTCCAATATCCGGGATTTCCTTTTCGCGTTTATCATAAATATGCAGGGCTATTACATCGTGCTTTTTATTTGCAATACGTAGTGCTTCATCGAATCGGGGAATACCGGTTTCAACATCATCGTCAATAAAATCCGAGATTAAAAAAGCAGTACTTCGTTTTTTTATTGCATTGGTTAAATAACGAAGTGCCTCGGAAATATTTGTTCCATTATTTTCGGGTGTAAATTCTATTAACTCACGAATAATCCGAAGAATATGTGACCTTCCCTTTTTTGGGGGAATAAATTTCTCGATTTTATCGCTAAATAAAATAACCCCAATCTTGTCGTTGTTCTGAATTGCCGAAAAAGAAAGAACAGCAGCAATTTCGGTAATTAAATTTTTCTTGAGTTTCGATTGTGTACCAAAGACTCTTGAATTGCTAATATCAACGAGCAGCATTACCGTTAATTCGCGTTCTTCTTCGAAAATTTTAATGTATGGATGATTAAACCGGGCAGTAACATTCCAGTCGATAGAACGAATATCGTCGCCATATTGGTATTCACGGACTTCGCTAAAAGCCATACCCCTGCCTTTAAAGGCACTATGGTATTCGCCTGCAAATATGTTTTTTGATAAGCCCCTGGTTTTTATTTCAATCTTTCGTACTTTCTTGAGTAGTTCTGAAGCTTCCACAATTTTTTCCTATTTAATGATTTAAACATCATTTCTCGAGCTTCTTCGTTATTACAGAAAAATACCATTCTTCTTTTTTTATCTTGATCATGAAATCAAATTTACCTGTTTTATAATCGTACCAGGTTAAATCGTTTTTGTATTCATAATGCTGGTTTAATGAATCAATGGTTGGTTTTAAAAAACCATAATCGCACATCATCTGACTGTATTTGCAATATCCGTCATCGTCTAAAACAAATAGCAAAGTGCGATAACCATCGAAATCTTCGTATTTTATAAAGTTACTTTTACCTCCAAAAACTTCTTTTGCAAAGTAATAGTCTTTATGATTTTCGCTCATTTCTTTTTTTATCTCTAATTTATGAGCACCAACAAAATTTTGACCAAGAACGTGTATGCCCGAAACTACAATTAACAGAAGTACAATTATTTTTTTCATTTTTAAAAAAGATATAAATACTACGGCACCTCAATGGTATTTAGAATTTCCGTAATAATATCTTCGGTAGTAATATTTTCTGCTTCGGCTTCGTATGATAAACCTATTCTGTGGCGCAAAACATCGTGACAAATTGCACGAACATCTTCAGGTATTACATAACCTCTGCGTTTAATAAACGCGTAGGCTTTAGAAGCCATTGCCAGGTTAATACTTGCCCTGGGCGAACCACCATAGTTAATCATAGCAGAAAACTTATCTAAACCGTAGTTTTCCGGAAATCGTGTTGCAAAAACAATATCAAGAATATATTTCTCGATTTTTTCGTCAATATACACATCTTTTACCACATTTCTAGCATCAATTATATTTTGTGGTTTTAAAATTGCATTTGCTTTAGGAAATTGCTTAGCAACATTCTGACGAACAATTAGTTTCTCTTCTTCAATCTTAGGATAATCAACAATCACCTTTAGCATGAAACGGTCAACCTGTGCTTCAGGTAATGGATAAGTACCTTCCTGCTCAATTGGGTTTTGTGTAGCCAAAACAAGAAATGGTTCTTCCAGTTGATAGGTTTGATCACCTATAGTAACCTGTCGTTCCTGCATTGCTTCCAGTAATGCACTTTGTACTTTTGCAGGTGAACGGTTAATCTCGTCGGCTAAAACAAAATTTGTAAAAACAGGACCCTTTTTAACAATAAACTCTTCTTTCTTTTGACTATAAATCATTGTTCCAATAAGGTCGGCAGGTAAAAGATCGGGTGTAAACTGAATTCTGCTGAATTTAGCATCAATAGTATTAGCTAAAGTATTAATTGCCAATGTTTTTGCCAAACCGGGTACACCTTCAAGTAAAATGTGCCCGTTAGAGAGTAAACCGATTAGCAAAGAATCAACCAAATGCTTTTGACCTACAATTACTTTACCCATTTCCATTTTAATAAGGTCAACAAAGGAACTTTCTTTTTGAATTCGGTCGTTAAGTTCTTTTACATCAACTGTTTCGTTCATAAGTTTAAAATTTACAAAAGATACATAAAAATTAGATTGTTTGAAAAAAATAACTTGTACAAATTTTACTTCTGTTAGTGTAAAATCAGTACAATATTAAATTTTAAAACTGTTAAGAAATGTTAATTTTTTTTAAGAAAACATAAGTAGAAGATAATTATGAATTATGAATTATGAATTATGAATTATGAATTGATTTTTTAATATTTTGAGGTGTTTAGATTTTTTTTAGGCATTTTAGGCATTTTAGGCATTTTAGGCATTTTAGGCATTTTAGGCATTTTAGGCATTTTAGGCATTTTAGGCATTTTTTATTAGTTTTGTAAGTATATGAGATATTTCATTCAGCTAAGTTATAAGGGTACAAAATATTGCGGATGGCAGATTCAGCCTAATGGGAATACTATTCAGGAAGTTGTTACAAAAGCATTATCAACAATTTTACGCGAAAAAATAGATTTAACAGGTGCAGGAAGAACAGATACAGGAGTTCATGCATTATTTTATATTGCACATTTCGATTCGGAAAACACAGAATTACATACTGATACTAATTTAATTTTTAAGCTTAATGGTTATTTACCAAAAGATATCTCCGTACATCTGATTTCTGTAGTTAAACCGGATGCAAACGCCAGGTTTGATGCAATTTCCCGTACTTATGTATATTATATTCATCAACAAAAGGACCCTTTTTTAGAAGAAATATCATGGTATTATCCACATAAGTTAACTATTGATTTAATGAACCAGGCATCTGAAATACTTCTCGGGTATAATGATTTTACAAGTTTCAGCAAATTACATACTGACGTTAAAACCAATAATTGTAAGATTTTTCATGCTCAATGGAAAAAGGAAAATTATAAACTTGAATTTGAAATCAAAGCAGACCGTTTTTTAAGAAATATGGTTCGGGCAATTGTTGGAACATTAATCGATGTTGGTAAAAATAAAATTACGCTCGATGATTTTATTGAAATTATTGAAAATAAGAATAGAAATGATGCAGGTATCTCTGTTCCTGCTCACGGGCTTTTTTTAACAAAAATTGAGTACCCGGAAAATATTTTTTACAAAAACTTATCTTCTTGATAATAAAGAACTTAACAAGAAAAATAACTGAATTATTGATTTATTTATCATTTTAGTAAAATGATTAGAATATCAATACAAAATAAATTTATTATCTTAGGTTCACTTTTTAGCAGTATATTTACTTATTCAATATAAATACGATTATTTACCATGAAATTTAGATTTACTATTGCCAGACGATTATTTTTAAGCTTTGGAATAATTACCATTGCAATACTTGCCAATAGCTTTTTTATAAATAATACTCTTCAAGAAAGTATTAAAGTAAATAACGAAATATCGACTATTTATTTACCATCAGCAGAAATGCTCAGTAACCTTTCCGATATGATAGTAAGCTCAAAAATGTTAATAAAGAACTGGGTATTTATAGATAAAAAAGAGGAAACCCCTGATAAATTAAAACTCAAGGAATTACACAGAACTCAATTTCCTGAAATACATAGAAATTTATCAGCATTAATTAATAATTGGACACCTCAAGAACAAAAATGCTACGACAATATACAACTCGCAATCAGGGATACCTTATTCCCCATGCATCAGGCAATAATGAACCGGCTGAACTCAATGGAAAGTTATGAAGACGCATATATGTTGATGTTTGAAATATATCCATCGGTAGAAGATGGTGGCGATATTATAATTTTAAGTGATAATATAATTGAACAGTTAAACAGGCTTACTTCCAGGTTAGAAAATAAAGTTCTGGATGAACGGAAAAATATGGATCAATCGTTTATAAGGCTTGAAAACTACATATACATAACGGGTATTATACTCATTATTGTTGCAATAATTACTGCATTATATTTAGCTAACCAAATTATTAAGCCAATTCAAGCATTCAGGGAACGACTTGCATTTATGGCAAAAGGAATTATGCCAAAACAACGAATCAAAGAAACACGGGATGAGATTGGTGATATGGCAGTTGCTCTTAATGAATTGATACGGGGATTAAAAGAAACAACAGAATTTGCACTCGAAATAGGTAAAGGAAACTTCGAAAGCCAGTTTGTACCTTTAAGTGATGAAGACGATCTGGGCAATGGATTACTTACTATGCGTATGAATCTTAAACATGCATCGGAAGAAGAAGAACGCCGCAAAAAAGAAGATGCTCAACGTAACTGGGCTTCGCATGGGATAGCAAAATTCAGCGAAATCCTGCGGCAGAATAATGACAATATTGAAAAACTGAATTACGAAATTATTAGTAACCTGGTTAAATATTGCGAGGCAAACCAGGGCGGCTTATTTTTAATTAATGACGATGACAAACACGACAAACACATTGAATTAAGCGGTGCATACGCTTATAACCGTAAAAAATTCCTTGAAAAACGTATTGAAATGGGTATCGGCCTAATCGGGAGATCTGTTCAGGAAGCAGAAACTATTTACATGACCGACATACCCAATAATTATATTACAATTACATCCGGTTTAGGTGATGAAAATCCAAGGAGTTTACTCCTCGTTCCATTAAAAATAAATGATGAAGTATATGGTGTTATTGAAATGGCTTCATTTAAGGAATTTGAAAAATACCAAATCGAATTTATTGAAAAAATTGGTGAAAATATTGCTGCAACATTGTCATCGGTTAAGATAAATATCCGTACAGCCCAACTTCTGGAAACAACCCGTCAGCAAGCAGAAGAAATGAAAGCCCAGGAAGAGGAAATGCGCCAAAACATGGAAGAACTTCAGGCAACCCAGGAAGAATCTGAACGTCGCGAAGCCGAACTGGAAAGAAAAGTTGCTGAATTCGAAAAACTAAAAAAACAACAGGAATCGTTTGTTAAAAAACTCGGAGGTTCGTTATCAGGCGATTTAGTTTCTGCTCTTGATGAAGACGAAGATGAAGAATCAAAGTCATCTAAAGAAGATAAAGAAATTGGCGATGATTAAGCATATTGATTATAAGCCTAAAAAAAGAAGCCGTCTCAAAAGAAAATCTGAGACGGTTTTTTTATTTCCTGTTATTTTTTAAGAATTTTCTTTAAAACAGTATCCTTATCCAGTTTTTTAGTGCAGAAGAACCAATCATAACAATGCATTTCATCTTTGTTTTCCATGCGTTCCTTCGCAACACCACAAGAACCGGCTGTTGGCACGATTACATCATCGCCCGGGCGCCAGTCTGCCGGAGTGGCAATACCAAACTCGTCGGCAGCTTGTAAGGCTAATACAACCCTGTAAAGTTCATCAAAGTTACGGCCTAAACTTAAAGGGTAATAAATAATTGTACGAATAATTCCTTTTGGATCGATAACAAATACAGCACGAACCGCTTTAGTATTACTTTCGCCCGGCATCATCATTCCATATTTTTTTGCTACTTCCATAGTAATATCTTCGATTAAAGGAAATTTAACCTCTATATTTTTCATTCCTTTATATTCGATTTTTTCCCTGATTGTGCGTAACCAGGCTATATGGCTATATAACCCGTCAACAGAAAGGCCAACAAGTTTACAATTTGCATCATTAAATTGTTTTTCCATTGATGCAAAAGTCATAAACTCGGAAGTACATACCGGTGTAAAATCAGCAGGATGACTAAATAAAATTACCCAACTCCCCGTGTAGTCTGAAGGAAAATTAATTTCGCCCTGGGTTGTTACTGCTTTAAATTCAGGAGCTTTCTCTCCTATTCGAGGCATTGTTGCCACTTTTTGTTCTACTTGTTCCATAATTTATTTTAGTTTAGTTTATAAATAATTACATTCTCATTTTTTTAAATTCTTCTTTCATTCGTTTAATGTCTGTAATCCAATCTTCGATGTCATTCTCATGTTCTAATTCTTCGTTCATAATCTGAACTGCCATTTGATGAGTTGAATGATCCTTTCCTGCGGTGTAATCAGCAATTTCCTGGTATCTCTGAATCGCGCATCTTTCACCATTCAGGTTCTGCTCCAGAATGACTTCTATGTAAGGATCGGAAGGTTCGTCGTATGAACAACGAGCAAGTTTAGTCCATTCTGAAGGATTAATAACAGGTGTTCCTCCCAACTGAATAATACGGTTTACAACTAATACCGCATGATTTAGTTCCTGATCGGCATGAAGCAATAATTCAGGTTCTACTTCACTGCGCATAGGCCCTTCCATGAGTCGTGCCCCAATCCAATATTGGTAATAAGCCAGCCACTCCTCCGAAAGAGCTGCATTTAACATTTTAATAAGTTTGTCAACATCAACAGATGCTACTTTAATTGCTTGTTTTCCCATAATTTTATTTTTTAGTTTTGTTTATGTTGGTTGTAACTTCCTACAATCTGAAGGTTTATTTCTTTTATACTAAATTCAGGTATTTGCTTTCTTTCAAAATATTTCTTTAACAATTTATCTAATTCATCATCATAATAATTTTCAATATATTCACACTCATCACAATATAAATGATGGTGGCTTTTCGTTTCCACATCATAACGCATGATATCCTTCTCCGTTTTAACTTTCTTTATTATTCCGTTTTTTACAAATGTTTCAAGCGTTTTGTAAATAGTTCCTATTGCAATATTGGGATGATTTTTCTTGATAGAATCAATTACTTTTTCTGCCGTTGGATGATTTTTTATTTCTAATAAAGTTTCAAGTACAACTAATCGTTGTGGTGTAACCTTTAAGCCTTTATCAATTATTATTTTGTGAATATTTTCAAATTTCATAAGTAATTATTATTACTTGTTAAGAATAATTCTTTTTTAATAACAAATAAGTTAAACATAAGTTTAGAGAAAATCAATATTTCTTATAACCGGATAATATATTGCAACTTATTAAATATTTTTATGAATTTTTATAAGTCTTCCGGTGGTTTTAAGTGGCGTACTTTGCGGGTTAAATACAGGAACAAGCGTACCTGTTTATATTCAGGATCGTATTAATGACATCTGTGGTTGGAATAATTGCAGGAGAAACATCAGAGTATTTAGCCTGCTATTGTTATTCCCATAGCTGCTAATCTGCCCGGATTAATTATGGGTGCAATAAGTTTTATCTTACCATTCCAGGATTGAGCCATCAATAATATTATAGAAAGAATCTGTTGACGGTTTAGTGTCATTAATGATCCAATGAAATAATTTTTGTGCAGCAATTGCAGGTTCAGTATCTGCATCAGGAGGTGCAACTTCTGTTTTTAAACTCCCCGGATGAATTGCAAATACCTTAATTTTACTTCCTTTCAACTCCTGGTTTAAACATGCAGTTAACATATTTTGTGCACATTTGGCTATCTGGTAGGGCAATAAAATACGATACGCTCCAGAATTGACCTTATTTATTGAACCCTTTCGGGAGCTGATATTAATTATAAAAGGACTATCCGATTGATGTAAATATGGGAGACATGCTTTAATTACCCGAAAAACTCCACTCACATGTACCTGAAAATGTTCATCTAAATCATTTGATGTAACATGATTAATTCCAAAACATTTTTTAACATTACCCGCATTATTTATAAGTACATCAAGTTGTTTTGTTCTTGATTTCAGGGCATTCTGAATCTCCTGAATAGTCGAATCGTCAGTTACATCACCTTTAACAGGAATACAAGTAGTTGGAAATTTCTCTGTTTCGTTTTCAAAACTTTTAGTATTTCTTGATAATGCAAAAACAGTCCAGTTATTTTCTAAAAATACTTTCAATAACTCCAGGCCTAATCCCCTGCTTGTACCCGTAATTAATACTGTTTTCATTAAACTTTATCTTAAAAAAATTCCAGTGAATTATTTTATTATCGCATCGTAAATGGCTTGTTGAATTTCTGTTCTGACATTATTTTTAAGCAATTTATTGTTATCCTGATCGGGATGTACACGGTTTGAAAGAAATATATAGATTAATTGTTTAGCCGGGTCTGCCCATACAATTGTTCCTGTAAAACCTGAATGTCCATAACTATCGGCAGAAACACTTTTACATGTTGGCCCGTCTTTTGAGAAATCCATTTGAGGTTTATCAAATCCAAGAGCTCGCCGGTTATCTGTTCCCGGGAATTGAATTTTAGTAAATAAATCTATCGTTTCTTTATTAAAATAACACTCATCACCATATTCGCCACCATTAAGAAACATTTGCATTATTTTAGCCAAATCATCGGCTGTAGAAAAAACTCCGGCATGGCCACAAACACCACCCAACATTGCAGCACCAGGATCGTGAACCGTTCCATGAATAAGTTGGCGACGGAAAGCCTGGTCGTTTTCGGTGGGAACAATTTCGTTTTTAGGAAACCTTATTAATGGTAAAAAACCTGTTCTATATGCTCCTATTGATTCGTAAAAAGATGTATCAATATAATCTGCAAAATTTGCTCCTGTTTTTTCTTCAATAATCCTGTAAAAATAATAATAACCTAAATCGCTGTACCGGTATTCTTTTTTATCAATCAACTTCGATTGCCTTATCATCTTATATATTGTGTCATTATAGCTATTCCTTATATACAGGTTCTCTGTTACAGGTGTTGAAAAAAGGCCAGACCTGTTATAAGAATAAATACTATCTTTAAATTGATAATTTCGGGCTAAATAAAAGTTGTCATTCACTTTATAAGGGTACTCTTCTGAGAATTTTTTACTTACCAGGTTTTGATCCGGGCATAATGTTTTTAATGTAGATATATAAAATGGAATCCACCCGTTTAATCGTGCCTGATGAGTTAAAATATCTTTAAGTGATAAATCTCCTTTATTTGTTGTATCAAGATCCGGAAAATAACTTTTTAAACTATCATCAATATTAAACTCATTGTTTTCGTATAATCGCATTAAAGCGGGAACGGTTGCAACAATTTTAGTAACAGAAGCTATGTCGTAAATTGAATTTTCATTTACAGGATTTTCGTTGTAGTAAGTATGATATCCGAAAGATTTGTCGTAAAAAACAATTCCATTTTTTGCTGCAAGAATCCGGCATCCCGGGGTAGCTCTTTCGTTAATTGCTGCCAGAGCTATAGAATCAACCTTATTAAGCTTATCTGAATCTAATCCTGCTTCTTCAGGAATACTATATTTTAATCTAATCTTTTTTTTTATATCTATGCCAAATCCGTATGGGTATCGCGGGTTAATTGAAACCGGTAACTTCCCTGAAATAAATGTACCCCCAAATATTGCCTGTGCAGCAATACTCTGAACTGTTTCTTCATTTTCGTAGGCAATTAAAATGGCATTTATTGTTTTATTAAATTCAAAAGAACTCAAACTATAGGGATTAGCAAATAACGTGAAAATTATCTTGGTTTTTGTTGATAAATACACTACCGAACTAAGATATTCATTCTTTACACCATAATTGTTTCCTGACGGGTAAAGCGATGAACTATGTATGCTTGCAATTATCAAATCGTATTTTGAAAGAATATTAAGCAGGGAGTCGGATAAAACAGCCGAAGTATAAAAATGATCTACCTTTGCATATTTATCGAGTGTTTTTTGAAATGTAGTTTTCTCACTTGATCCAAATGATACAGAAGCTATTTTCTTATTTTTTAACTTAACTACAGGAAGCAGGTTTTTGTCATTTTTTATAAGTGTTAAACCTGATTCAACAAGGGTACGGCGATTCAGATCAAACTTTGGGTTGTTTAAACTTTTTGAAAGCCCTTTAATCTTTATATATTCTGATTTTTGAGAATACTTATTCAGTCCTGCCTTATACTTTGCGGCTAAAACCTTTCTGCAACTCGTTTCAATTTGATCTCTTGATATTTTATCCTGTTTTACAAGTTTTTTAATTCTTGAAATTGCTTTCGCGACATTCTCCGAAAATAATAGAACATCGTTGCCAGCTTCAATGGCCATGCATTCAATTTCTCCCTGAATTTTATTTTCACTAATTCCTTTCATATTTAAGGCATCGGTAAAAACCAAACCATTAAATCCCATATCTGTTTTAAGTAAGTCAGTAATAACGGGCTTCGATAAAGTTGTAGGTAAGTCAGGTGTTTTTTCTAATGCGGGAATATTTAAATGAGCAACCATAACTCCCTGAACACCTGCGTTTATTAGTTTCCTGAAAGGATATAACTCAACCGAATCGAGTCTCGAACGAGAATGATTAACTACAGGTAATGTCAAATGTGAATCTTTATCGGTATCGCCATGTCCCGGGAAATGTTTTGCAACAGCCATAATTCCCGCATCCTGTAATCCTTTCATATAAGCTATTCCCTTACAACTAACATTTTCCCTGTTTTCACCAAAAGAACGGGCATTGATTACCGGGTTTAAATGATTATTATTGATATCAACTACCGGGGCAAAATTAATATGAATACCAAGTCGCTTAATTTGTTGGCCAATATCAAAACCCATCTGATAAATTAAAGAATCATTCTGAACAGCTCCAAGCATCATTTGCCGGGGGTATTTGTATGTAGAATCGAGACGCATACCTAATCCCCACTCGCCATCAATGGCTATTAATAACGGGATTTCAGAGATTGACTGGTAGTAATTGGTCAATTTTGCCTGGCGTACAGGGCCTCCCTGAAAAAAAATTAATCCCCCGATTTTATTTTTCCTGATTAAATGTGTTATTTCGTCAACATGTGCCTGATCTTTATTTGAGTATGCTGCAACCATAAAGAGTTGAGCAATTTTTTCATCGATAGATAACTCCTGCATAACAGAATCGACCCATTGTTGTTCTTTTTGGTACTGCTTATCATGATTTTGTGCAGAAATACTTATGTAACTTAGAAGGAAGACTAATAGAATAAGATTTACTTTAATTTTTATATTCATATATTTATTTTGAAAGTCTATAAATTGTCCCGATTTATTGATAAAGCAAATATACCAATTTGGTATTTTAAGCCATAGAAAGTTTAATAAATCTTGAAAAAATGATAAAAAAAAGAGCTGAATGAAATATTCAGCTCGATCGTTAATAAAAGGAAATTCTATTTTTTATAATAATCGGTACTTTCAAATATTTTGTCGGCCGATTTTGCAATAAATCCGCTATACAATGAGCCATCAATATCAGGAAACCGTTGAGCAAATTCATAATAACAACCGGGAATATTATAAAAACCATCGGTAAATTCAACCTGAATATGATCCGCCAAAGTGCTTGATTGCTGCAATAACTCTTCTTTTGTTCCTTTAATTTCACCACCCGAAGAGTTTAGTTTAAATCCATTTTCTTTAATAAATTGATTTACTTTTTCTATGGAATCATATTTTTTTAACGCATTAATATTCACTGTAAAATGATTCGCCCTAAATCCATACACATAAACCCATGCCGCATATTCAGATTCTTCGCGTAATTTTAAATATGTATTATAATCTGGTGTACCCCAAACATTGCCCGAGAAAATTAAATCATTTGACTTTAGTTTATTTGCAGGCACTTTTTCAATAATCCTTTTAACGGTTTTTTGTAAAAAACTGCTGAAATCTTTGGTTATTAACTGGCTGATGAAAACTCTCGGGGCTTTTTCATCTGATACATGCTCAAAATGTTTCGCGTAAAGATGTTTTTCTTTAAATGTATATTCCCCTTTTTGAACATATCCCCGATCTATAAAAATCTTTGATAACACATCAATATTTAACCTGCGATCGTCAAAAGTCCTAAATGCAATATGATCGTTCAAAACTTTCTCGCCTTGAGCCGTAAATAATTCATAAACTTTTCTGGCAGATGGATTCTGATTAGTATAATCAATCCACAAACGGTTAAAAACATCATCTAGTTTCATTCAATATTCAGATTTTAGATTAATTTTTCATCATATAATTTATGATTAAACAAAATCTCTTATTTAATGTTCAGTTTGTTTTAATTAGTTTTATACCTTCGTGTAATAAAATCTATTTTAGGGTGTCAAACATCGAAATTCGGGATTGAAAATTTTTTATGAGTGACCAGGAACTACTTGAAAAAATAGCACAAAAAGATGAGCAGGCTTTTAGGGTATTTGTAGAAAAATATCACGTACTGGTACTTAATGTATGCAATAATATTTTAAACAATTACGATGATTCGATGGATATTTCGCAGGAGGTATTCATTAAAATATATGAATCGATAGACAAATTCAGAGGCGAATCGAAAATTTCTACCTGGTTATATCGTATTGCAGTTAATAAATCGCTAAATCATTTACGATCGAAAAAAAGACAAAAGTGGTTTAGCAGCTTAGATGTAATTTTTGGTGATGACTCAAAGAAACAAGAAAAAGAAATTAAAGACAATTCTCCAATAATTGGGGAACAAATTGAAGCAAACGAGAATAGAATTGCTTTGCATGTTGCAATAAATAAGCTCCCTGACAAACAGAAAACAGCTATAACATTAAATAGTTTTGAAGAATTATCGTACAAAGAAATTGCTGAAGTAATGATGATCCCCGTGGCAGATGTGGGTGTTTTAATAAACAGGGCGAAGCAAAACCTGAATAAACATATTATTGATTACTATAAAAATAATTAATGCTAAATGTAATAAAAATTAACCTGGATGTGTCTTAATAAAAACCTGATTGAATATGAATTGTAAAAATGTTAAAAATAAAATTCCGGATTATATTGAAGGTAAATTACCCGAAGATATATATCGTGAAATTACAGGGCATATTCAAAATTGCACTGAATGTACTGCCCTGGTTGAAAATTTAAATAAAACGCTTTCTAGTTTTAGTAAAAATGAAAGAATTCCGGAACAACCATATTATTTTACAAGATTAAAACAGAGAATGGAAAATAATACTAAAAACCAGGAATCATTCGTTCATGTTTTATTAACTAAAAAAATTGTTCAGCCTGCAATATACCTGGCATCATTAGTAATTGCTGTATATATTGGTATTTTAATTGGTTCAGGAACAACAAACTCAACTCAATATTCGGAATCAACACAAAAAGCTGATACAAGTTACATTAAAACCTATGCTCAATATCAATTTGTTAACGATTTGGAAATTGAATCAGTTGAAAAAAACATGGTGTCAGGAAATACTGAACCTGAAACAAATAACAAATAAAAATCTTTACAATTAATACCATTTATTAGTATGAATATAAGTAATAAAAGAAGGCTGTTGATAGGAGTAATTATAGTGCTTTTAGTAATAAATATAACTGCTTTGGCAACTTTCATATACAACAATAATGCTAAACAAAAAAAAGACAACGAAATAAGGCAAATGCAGGAACAAATTGAGGTTTCAGGTATGCACCGCTATTTAAGAGAAGAATTAAATCTTACTGAAGAACAATTTGTTCTATTTAAAGAATTAAGTAAAGAGGGATTTGACAAATCAAAAAGTATTGCATATCAGCTTGATGAAAAAAGAATCGAATTTTTTGATGAGCTTACAAAAGAAAATGCTGATGAGAAAAAACTCGATGAAATTGCCAGAGAAATTGGAGATTTACATTATGATTTAAAAAAAGAAACTATAAATCACTATTTTGAATTAAAAGAAATTTGTACTGCAGAACAACAAAAAATTTTGGGGAAATTATTTATGCAAATGATACAAAAAGATGATCATCGGCACATGGAACGAAGAGGTTATAAAAATCGAAACAGAGAGAAAAGAAACCATGAGATGATAAACTAGGTAACGATTAAATTATCTCCTATAATGATACATTATCAAAGATAACAAAGCATATATTTCCAAACGGCCAAGCAACATGTTTGCTGAAAGAATCCATTTGCCTGCATCAGGTATGGCATTATAATTACCTAAAGAATAAACCATATTAAAACCCGGGCCAACATTTCCCATAGTAGCAGCAGAACCTGAAAATGCTGATAAACTATCAACTCCCATAGCAGTTAACAATAATGCCGATATAAAAACAATAAATATATAGAGAACGATGTACAAAATAGCATTGTTTACTGCTTCAGGATTTACTGTTTTATTATCTATTTTTAAAGAAATAACGGCATTGGGATGATGAAATTTTTTGATTTGAATTTTTATTGCTTTTAAAAGAATCAATACCCTGTCAATTTTAATTCCACCTGCAGTTGAACCCGCGCAAGCACATTGTAAAGTAAAAAAAATAAGCAGCATTATTGAAAACGATGGCCAAGCAGAAGAATCTGCATTTGCAAAACCAGTCGTAGTAGCAAGAGTAACTATCTGGAAAGATGCATATTGCAATGATTTAAAAAAACCATAGTAATTGTTTAAATACAGGTTTAGTGTAACAAATAGTATTCCCGCAACAATAGAAAAAAAATAAAATTTCACAACTCCCGATTTAAAAATATTATACCTGTTTCCAATTACTGTATAAAATAATAAACCAAAATGGATACCTGAAAGAAACATAAAAAACATAATAATTATATCAATTGCGGGGCTGTTAAAGTGTGCAATGCTTAAATTTTTTGTTGAAAACCCCCCTGTAGCAATTGTTGCAAAAGAATGACATACAGCATCGAACAAGCCCATCCCGGCAATCCATAGTGCAATGGTTTCAAGCAATGTAAGGCCCAAATAAACTATAATCAAAACCCTGAAAACCTGTTTTGTATTTTGAATAAAATTATGTTGTGCAAGAGGAGAAAATTCATTTTTAACTAAAACTGTCCTAATATGGCCTATATTAGGTAAAATGACTAAAGCAAAAACGATAATTCCAATTCCTCCAATCCAATGCGTAGCCGAACGCCAGAAAAGTAATCCTTTAGGCAATATTTCAATATTGGTTAATATGGAAGCTCCCGTTGTAGTAAATCCGGAAACACTTTCGAACCATGCATTTGTAAATGAAAATCCGCCTCCCCAAATAACATAGGGTATAACCCCCAATAAGCAGGTTAACAACCAGCTTAATACTACTATTAAAAAACCTTCTTTTGATGTAATATTCTTTGCTGCCGGGACATATATTAATGGAAAGATTCCAAATATGAATGCAATTATAGTAGAATATAACAAAGGAAACATCCCTGAATCGTTATTATAAAACGATATTAAGAATGAAGTAAAAAGAAATAACGAATTAAAAAGAAATATTAAACCAATATACCTGATAATTATATGTGGCCTCATAATTTCGAATCGGTTGACTTTTTAATAAATATTAATTTTATTGCCTGGGCTAAGTCATAAATCTCATCTTTGGTTTCAATTTCGACCATAAATGGCTTATTGTAATTATTATAGTCGTTTAAACTTTTCATCATTCGTAAAATTGGCTTAATTACATAATAATGAATAAAATAGCTAAATATCAAAGAAAAGATCACTCCAGCGACAATAGCAACTATACCCGGCATTATCGCTTTTTCAGATCTTTGTTTTAAATCAGTACCCGTTTTATACATAGCACTTTGATTTAAAAACATAAGATTTCTAACTGCTTGTTTAACTTGTAAAAGCGATTTGTGTTGGTTATCGTAATACCATTTTAAATCTCCTTCTAATTCAGTTCCAACAACAGGATTTATCCAGGTATTTTTATATTCAGAGTAACTGTAACTTATTCCGGTAACTAAATCACCTTCCCCGGGTAAAGTGACGTTATTTTGTAAAATATGTAATCCTTTTAAAAAAATGCTATCTGCTTCGTGAATAGTTGTTCGTCCTTCATCTTTATTACCAAGAATAAGAAGCAAAACACCTCCATCTTCCCTTTCTAATGCTTCAAGCATTGTATTAGCCGCATTTATGCTTTTATAATTCTGATCAAGTAATACCTGAACAGACTTTCCTACCCGGGTAAGTTCAATAATTGATATTATTCCGGCAATAATAAGCATTACAGCAAGAATAACAAATCCACTAATAATCTTGTATTTTAATCTCATAAACTATTGCTTAAAATTAAACCGGAAAGAATGAAAAATCAACTCAAAGGCAGAGTTGATTTTTCATTCTTTCAATTATCCAATTACCTGGCAATTAAAATTTTAATAGATTTGCTGGTAGTATTATTCTGTACTTTTAAATAATAAATTCCTGAAATTAGTTCCTGAACAGAAATTGATTTTACATTTTCCCCTTTCAATAATGTTGTTGATTTAACAACCATTCCTATATTATTGTAAAGCTCAACATTCAGGTCAGATTCGGCATAGTCGTTTAACTTAATATTTATCTCTTCGTATGCAGGATTTGGGTAAACAATTATTTCAGGATTCATAATATTGTTTATAAAATCGTCAATGGCAGTAATTGTTGAGAGCGTATCGGCAAATGCTGCCTGGTATATTTCTTTCGAGTTTTCATCCTGAACAAAAACAACAGTTGTGATACTATCAGCATCTATTCCTGCCGGGATATTCCATGATTGGGTAACAAATATTGAATCGCCAACAGACCAGTCTCTTTCAATTAATGTTCCGGCGGCATCAGGCAGTAAAGCTCTTAAAACATTTTTATAGGTATTTGAATTACCAACAACTGTTTTTTCAACCAGGGCAACAAAAACATTCACTTTGGTGCCTGTAATATTTTCAACAGCTTTAATCTTGGCTGAAACGGCTAAATTTTCGCCTTGTTGTTCCTGTTCAATAGTTATTCTGAATTTAGAATCTTCAAGCATTCTGCGGTTAATATCAGAACTCTCTAAAGTATTCGTACTAGAATAGTTAAATTTTCTGTCGCCGCCATCCAGAATAGAATACGGAACCTGTGTAACGCCATAATATAATGATCGTGCGCTGGGCCCTGCTGCATAAAATTCGTTAATTTCATTCATGGATGGGAAACTGGTGTAATACTGAACAGAAATCACATCTTTTGGATTTTCATTCAATATATTACTAATGATACTTTGAGTATTTTCAAAATCATCTTCAGCAGGGTTGGCAAAATGTTCCAGGAGTACCATCCTGTTTCTTTCACCAATCCATACATTATCAATTGCAAAACCTTCGGCTGTGTTATAACTATCACTACCCAGTACAAACCTGAATCGAACACCAGCTTCGCCTTTAATATCATCGAGCCAATATTTCGCATTATTCCAAGCTGATGTTTCTGCTGTATTTAAAGAATATCCATTCCCTGTCCAGCCAGATGATTGTCCTATAACACTCCCTGTAATATTAAAGGAATTATACCATTTAACTCCTTCGCCATAAACACCTATTGCATTCCATACATCTTTAACCACTGAATATTCAAGCAATACAGCATCTCTGTTCAGTTCCAGATCGGAAATAAAATCAAATTTCATCATTGGCCTGTCTATATTACTAAAATCATAACACGGGCTCGATATTATTGATTTTTCATTATTATTATAATTTCCGTCTAAGTTTGTAACAAATGCTTTGGTGCCACTTGGCGCCGAGTTTATTTTAATACCAGCGGGTGTTCCCCAATCCCATGAACAATTTGTACTTTCCAGAATATCTACAGCCCATCCGGTAATATCAGGGCTTTCTTCAAAATCTTCGTAATAACTATCTTCACTCAAATCGATTGATGGCCTGATATTTATTCTTTTAGTTTCAGAAATAATGCCACAACTACCAGTATATTCCTGGTAAGTAACATCATAACCTCCAGAACTATTGTAAGTAAATTGAGGATTATATGGATTTGACATATTTGCAACACCATCGCCTCCAAAATGCCATTTAATACTATCAACACCTGTAGGATCTGTAAATACTACCGCTTCGAAATTTACAGATTCTCCAAAACATTCGTTATCCCATTTAAAATCAAGATCTACAACCGACCCAATAAAAATACTGCTATCTTTTTCGGCAGTACAACCCATATCGGTTGTTAAAGAAAGTATAATATAGTTTTTAACCTGTTGTACTAATGAAAACTTTGGAGTTTCTAGTGTACTTAATTTATTTGTTATTGTATTATCAACAGACCAATTCCAACTTACAACATGATCAGACATTAAAGTGTCCGCTGTAAATAAAACCGAGTCTTCTCTACCTGAAATACACGTTTTATCTAAGTCGAATTTGATATAAGGTACTTTATTAACTGTTATCGTAGAATCTATACTTCTCTGGCAACCCGAGTAAGTTCTTGTAAATGTATATGTTATTTTATTATCGTAAAGATTTGCATCAGAAGGTACAAACTTATTGCCCGAGGTGCCATTCCCTGTAAATATGCCAACACCCGGATCACCTGTATAAATACCAGTTAAAACAATTTCCCTGTCATCATCTTTACAATAATTATCTTCTAAACCTATAATATCAAGATTTCCAATTGAATCAACATTAAATGTCTTATCAATATTAAATACTACAGCACCATTTGTATATGAAAAACGAAGAGAATGATTTCCTGAAGCAATTTCTGACGGGTTTATTGCAATACTATCAGTACCAACAACATTTGTTACCAAATTGCCATCAATATAGAATGATCCGGGTAATCCATCCCCATTTAACGGAACAGCCCAAATTGTATCGCTGGTACTGTTGTAATAACAATATTGATAATTTGAATTGAAAACATTTAAACCATATATATCTCCTTCGGATTCGTTTATTGTAAATTTTGCCGTGTCGGTATTTGTACATCCATTGATGTCTGTATAAGTATAATACGCTTCCTTGTTACCCAAACCGGCTATTTCAGGATCAAAAATTGCTGTACCATCACCTTGATCAATCATAAAGCTTGGCGAAAAATCCCCTGGAATATCAATTGGAGAACCAGTAATTACATGTGTTCCTCCATTAATATCATACAAACTTTCCATAGTCAGGTTTACAGGCGGCAGAGAATAAACTGTAAAATTTTCTGGTATTGTATCGCTATAGCAACCATTAATTGTTTTATAGTAATATTCCAGTAAATACATACCAGGTGACATGTCACCTTCTTCAATATATATGTTATTCCCGTTATTGGTTTTGTGTAGATTAATTCCTGCATCTGACAATGTGAAATAACCTGTTCCACCTAAAGGGCTTAAATTTTTAGCTTCAATAATTATTCGCTCATAATCTTCGCATTTATTTCCAATTGAAGTAAAGGTAATTGTATTACTTACTTCTTCAATTGAAAATGATCTTCTGATATATACAATATCAGGGAAAATACCATATTCGTATGTAATTGTATAGCTTTGTGCACTAAGTAAAGCAGGGTAAATTATCGCTGTATCATTGCCCAAGTCCAAAATAGCCCCACCGGGATCACCTTCCAGAGTAAAAATTCCTGTAAGGCCTAAATTATTTATACCAACCACAGTAAATGAGTCGGTATAACTACAATATATATCTTTGCCCTGTAAAAAAGTTATAGTTCCGCCTTCAATTACTTCAACAGAAATCGTATCAGCATCTTTACAACCATTTGCATCGGTATAATTATAATATAATGTATGAGGCCCTACACCAGCTATTTCCGGGCTAAACATTTCATAGGCAGGAATAACTGCATCACCTGAGAAAACACTGCCGGCACCACCGGGAAATGCTGATAAATGAACTGAATCAATGGAAATATCGAAAGTGTTTCCATCTGTCGGGCTTGTGAAATAAGCATTTGGCAAAGTGAAAATTGTTAAAACATACGGACCTGCAACCGAACTGTTAGCATTACCGGTAGCATCTGTAATATTCGTAACCGTGTAATTAATTGGATTCCCTATAGATTTATCAGCTACAATTATTAATTTATATAAGCTTGAATTTATCGAGCTAATTGTTTTAAGAGTAGTTCCATCGGTGTATGTAAATGAAAATGGTGCATGCCCGGTTAAAAATACCGGAACTTCAACCGAATCTTTATCGCAGATTGAATTACTTCCAGAAATATCAGCAGATGGTTTCCTGCTAAAAATTGCATGATTATCATTTGCAACAGCAGTATTAATAATATTACTCAAATTTCCAGCTCCATCAGCTAACTGCAAGTTACTAACCTGAACGTTATCGGAAGAATCAATTTCATATGTTCTTGCTGTAATTGTAAAATAAGCATTTATAGTAGTGTTATTAACTGGTTGTATTGAGGAAACCGGGTATCCTGCAACTGTTCCAGATATAAAAGTATAATTTAAATAATCCATATCAGAAGCAATTGTAATGTATAGAGTATCCTGATCACCTATCTTCTTTGATTCATCCTTTAAGAAAACTGTAGATATTACAGGCTTGTGTGCATCTATTAATTTTACCACATCACTCCCACTCACCGATGGAGTACTTACATTTCCTGCAGAATCGGTAACTGTAACTCCTGTTAATTGCAATGCTGTTGTTCTGTCTGCATCATTTTCAACTACTGTATAAACCCCTTTATAGGTATTTCCGCCATCTGTTGTTGACCAATTTAATGGCTGACCGTTATATGTTGTCGGACTTACTGTTAATGTTCCATCGGAACCAACTATGTCAACCGTGAAATTTATTTTGTCCCCGATTTTTAAAGTGCCTGTTGCTGTTGCATCTGAGGTAACCGTGCTTATTGATGGTGTATGTGCATCAATCAATACGGTTACATCACTTCCATCAGATGCAGAACTTATATTTCCAGCTATATCCGTTGCGGTTACCCCGGTAAGCTGTAATGCTGTGACCCTGTCCTGATCACCCTCGGTTACTGTATATGTTCCCTGGTAGGTGTCGCCTCCACTTACTGCCGCCCAGTTTAAGTTTCGCCCATTATATTGCGATGGCAATATAGTTAATCCCAATTCTGTTGTCTGTACATCAACTGTAAAGGTTATCGTTTCACCAACCTTTAAGGCTCCTGTACCTGATGCTGAAGATGTAACTCCTAAAATTACAGGCTTGTGTGCATCTATGGTTTTTGCTACATCAGTTCCATTAAAAGAAGTGCTAATATTACCATCTTTATCTTCAGCAGTAACACCAGTTAATTGTAATGGAGTAATCCTGTCCTGATCATTTTCAACTACCGTGTAAATACCAATATAAGTATCTCCTGCATTTGATGTGCTCCAATTCAGGTTTTGTCCATTGTATTGCAGAGGTAAAATGGTTAAATATGGATCTGGAACTGCATCTTCAAAATCAACGGTAAAAGTAATTGACTGACCTATTTTTAAAGCACCGGCAACAGTTGCATTTGAACTAACGCTGGCAATTACCGGTGGAGCCAGGTCTCTTGAAGCATATAGTGTAAAATTAAATAACGTATCAGTAGTAGCTTGATCTGTTATAACAGTGGAGTTGCTGTTAGTATATCTTATGTATATTGGCCCTGAGCTTGATGCAAACTGGGTTGTAGTAAAAACAAACTGAATATAATCATCGTTATTATCATTATCATTGGCAATGTGACTTACTGTTGAGTAAAAATCATCAGCATACAAAGAGTCTGAAAACGCAGGGTCTAAGGAGAATATCCATTCGTTTTCAGTAATTGCACTTGTTTCAACATCAGAATCGTCAATGTTTGTTGAGAACCGGATTTCAACTGTTCCATAATAACCATCGCCATCGCCATCAACTGCAACGGCATCTAAGATAGTAATTTGAGAAAAAGCCACATTTGATACAGATATCAAAATAATAAATAACACGAACCTAAATATTGTTTTCATAACTCCTTAATTTACATTTCCAAATAACATATTCTTTTACAGGATATCTACTATAATTCTCCCAGAGCATTTACTTTAATTAAGCAAATCTGTTCATTTCCTTCCTGCCCCGAGCTGCCAACCATAATATAACCACCATCATAAGCAGGTTCAAAAGAGTATAGAACCTGATTATATCCACCATAAAGCTTTTCTTCTATTGAATTTCCTTCATTATCTATTGTTAAGCAATAAGCATATGAACCGCTAATATTTCCCTGACTTCCAATAATTTTTATATTTTCACCAGATTTCAAAATATCATACCCGCTATCATCCAGTGTTTTTCCAAAAGACTTATTCCAGATAATATTTTGCAAATCATTTTTATCCACTTTTAAGACATACATATCAGAATTACTACCAGCAATATTCTCAACGGATCCAACAATTACAAAGCCATCATCTGCTTCCAATACAGAGCTTCCATAATCATTAAATATACTTCCGTAAGTAAATTTATCGGTTTCGCCACCTGTACTGTTTGTTTTAATTGCAATAATATCATTACCACCCTGCCCTGATTCATTAAAACTATTCGAAACGCCAATAATTAAATATCCGTTATTGTGTAAAATTATATCGCTTGATTTATCTGTTCCATTAGCTCCAAAATTGTTTTCCCACTCAATATTTCCCGTTTCGTCAGTCTTTACCAGGTAAATGTCCCAGGTTCCTGTTGTATTTCCGGTAACCAGGTCGGATTTATCGGTATTTCCTGCAATAATAAAACCTGTTTGAGTTGCTTTTATAGATATTCCCTGCTCGTTTGCAGAAGAGCCAATCGTTTTTTGCCATTCCAATTCAGCACTTGCATCATATTTTGCCAAAAGGATATCTTCGTTATCATTTAAAGTATCTTCAAGAGTACCAATAATAATAAAGCCACCATCGTTGGTTAAAAGCAGTTTTGACGCTAAATCGTTACCCCCGCCATCTATGGTATCTATATCTCCGAGTTGATTTCCAAATTTATCTGTTTGTATCAGAGCTATATCTGTATAATTTGCATCTTGTGATGTAATGGTTGCAAGTACAATATACCCGTTATTAAAAGGTTTCACATCATTTCCAATATCAGTGCTCCACGATCCAAATAATTTTATAAATGAATCAGCCTGAGTAGAAGATATATCAAGATTATCGCACGAAAAAACAGTTATAAACAATAGCGATACACATACATAGCTTAGCTTTTTGAATAAAAATTTTCTCATTTTTTTTGTTTTGTTTTGTAAAATGAACGAACGTATCCAACCGAAAAGAATAAATTATTCATGGCAAAATCGTCATCGACATAATGATAATTTCCCCATTTGTTATACCTGTTTTCAGAAACAACGTTATTTGTTAATCCTAAATGATATCGGGCATCAAACATAACATATCCCTTTTTAACATAGTACTTAATACCACCTCCGACGACTGCAGAAATATTTAAAGAGTTTCGGTCTTTTAAGATATCGATATCGGAACTGGAAATATTATCAACAGATGCATCAGGGTCAATCGTACGTTTTATATTTGCTGTTGCACTCAATAGATAATCAACATTCACACCCATACGTGCAAAAGAGCTCCATTTATTGTTTTTTAATTTAAAATCGTAGGTACCTGTTAAAGGAAAAGAAAACATCAATTGATCTTCTTTGTATTCAATTTTAGAATCTAACTGATTCAATTTATACTCAAATTTTTTAGCAGTATAAATCGCATCAAGATTTATTTCAATGTTTTGGTTAATATACCTTTTTAGTTGCAATCCGGCCTGATAACCAAACCCCGAATAAGAATATTCTCCTGAATAATTATTTGTATTTGACACACTATAAGGTTCAATTATCCTGATAAATGAGTAATTAATACCCGCAAGAACCCCAATAGAATATAAAGGTAAAGTATGGTATGATTTATAAAGATATGTAAACTCTACAGGATCATTTGCTTTAATTTCATATTCGGGGAAATTTTTCAAGAAATTAAACATGGTATATTTGGCTATTTCCTGATTATCTTCAAACAGGTAAGTTAAAATTAACAATTTATATGCTCTTGATAACTCTTCACCAGAAAAACCATCTTCAATACAAGGATTTAGCATTGAAGGTATTGAATCCAAATCGCCTAATTCATATAAGTTTTGAGCTTCTTCCAGTTTAAATGTACAGTTATCATCCTGTGCATACATTGTAAAAGATAGCACAACAAACAACAGGCTTATTATTGCTTTTATTAGATAAATTCTATTAAAATATTTTAAACAATTAATTAAATAGTTCATTTTAATTAGATTTAACGAGTTCGGGAAAAGTTTTTTCGTATTCTACATCTTTAGCAACATAAGCATTCCACTCATCCGGGGTCATATTCCGGGTAAGTTGCGTTTTTAATTCTCTTGCCATATATTCAGATTTTGTAGCCCAAATAAGGATTCTTTCTTTTTGGTTGCTTGATGTTATTAGTTTCTTGCCATCGGGGCTGAACGCAATTGATAAAACCCACGATTCATGATCTTTCATTACAACAGGCTGGTTATTTAAGTTCTCGCATTCCCACATTCTAACTGTACCATCCAAACTTGATGAAGCCAAAAGTTGGTCGTCGGGACTAAAATCAAGATCATAAATTCGTGAACGATGCCCTTCCAGGTTATCAATAAGTTTGTAGTTTTTTGTATCCCATATTTTAACATTTCCCTTTGAATCACCGCTTACAAGCCAATTTCCTCTATGGTTATATGTTATTGATGTTATTGCATTTTTACCTTCTTCGTAAATGATTTTGGGTGATGAAATATTTTCAATGTCCCAATTAATAATTTTACCTTCCTGTGTTCCTGCTGTAATATTCTTATTATCCGGAGATATTTTAATTGTATTTATCTTCGCTTCGTTTTGTATCAAAATTGTGCTTTCAAATGTTGATAAATCCCATTTACGTATTGTTTTATCATTACTTACAGAAATAAAATATTTACTGTCGGGTGAAACTGCTATAGCAACAACAATGGAAGTATGTCCAACAAGTTCTTTAACCTGCGAAACACTATTCTTTAAATCATATAAAAGGATTTTCGATTCATCGGTACCACAAATCATGTATTTTGCATCGGGTGTAACAGTTATTGTTCTTTGAACAAATGGATTTTCTGAAATTATTTTAAATGTATCCATCGGATTTTCCATGTTCCATTTAATAATTTTCCCATCGCCACCAGTACTAAACATAGTATTTGATCCAGGAACAAAAGCAATATCCATAACCGAACCGGTATGTCCGTTAAGTGCATTAAATGTTTGTCCTTTTATACCTTTAAGTGCATAGTATAATCCCATGTAAACATCGGGATTGTGTTGTGGCCCTTCGAAGCGGTTGTTAAACAGGTACGATTGATATGCCACCAGGCCTTTAAGCTGAATATCATCAGATATTTGTTGCGATTTAACGCCCAGGCTTTGTGAAATGGAAAGCATTCTCCTGCGGAAAGCTTCCTGACGGGCTTTTTCAGCTTCTACAGTTTGTTTTCGTGCTTCTTCGGCATTTACTTCAGCCAAAGAACGTTGTTGTGTAGCTTCTTTCTGGCGTTCCAGGGCAATTAATCGCTGTTTTTCAGCCAATTCGGCATTTCGAATAGCTTCTTTTTGTTTTTGTTCGGCAAATAATCGTTGTTTTTCGGCTTCTTCCTTTTGTTCTAAAGCTTCTTTTTCTTTATCTTTTGCTATAATTGTTTGCTCTTCTGCAATACCTTTTTGTTCTTCTGCCAGTTGTTTTTGAACCTCCGCTTTCTTTCTTTCCCTGTCGGCTTCGACCTTTAGTGATTGCGAGTATAAAGTTAGACCAACAGCAATAATAGCGGCTGTTCCAAGCACAATAGCAAATACTTTAGTTCTTCTTAGTTGTCTTTTTTGAAGTTTTACTTTATTTTCTTCTTCTGCACGATAGTCTTTATCGCTGGTTTCGAGATAAACCATTGCACGCTCATAAGCAGGGTTATACCGTTGAGCCCATGCCAATGTAGGTTTTTGTTTTTCACGCCAGTTTATTGCCAGTTGTAAATCTGGTGGCCGCCACAAACCTGTTTTTCCAAGCTGGTACATTTCCGACGCTTCTGACAGTCTTATATACATCTGAACAGCAGTCCATTCTTCATCTACCCATATTTTTAATTTATTCCAAATACGCATTAAACTTTCATGCGATAAGTCAATAATACTGTCTGCATCGAGTTTTATCTCGTGTGATGGTGTAATAAACGATCGTCCGGAAGCCCTGAAAGGTTCAATAACTTTAATAACATCATCAACTTCAGAAAGAGCTATGGTTGCAATATCTTTAATACTTGTAGGATGTCGAATTCCGCGGTTATCATTCCCTTTTTCTGTAATGGTTTTAAACATACTTTCACAAATCCATTTTTCATTCTCAAGCAATTCGTCATAAGCTTCGTTTGCATGTTCGGAAAGTGCTTTTTCCATCTTCCCGATTGCTTCATAATCTGAAACATTAATTGGCTGGGTTATATCGGAATGTTCTGTCCAATATTCCCATGTACGCATTAAAGCATGTTGAAGAATCGGGAGTTGATCGGGATTATCACCAACTTCGTTGAGTAATTGTTGAACGAGCTGGGTTTCAATTTCGGCTCCACCAACAGCTACAGGCCCTTCTATCGCACGCCGGAAATCATCGCGGGTCATTTGTGGAACAAGATAGTTTGAATTATTAATTAATTCTGTTAAATCATAAAACTGCGAACACTCTCCAATAAAATCGGAACGCATGGTTAAAACTATATATATCGGAGTGTTTGTTACATTGTTTGCATTTACCAGTAATTTTACAAAAGCTTCTGATTCGTTATATGTTGACATATCCTTTCGGCTGCTTTTGTATCTGAATAGCTCTTCGAACTGGTCGATTATTATTAGTATATTTTCTTTCTTTAAATCAAACGATTGATTAATCGTATCGACCAGGCCCATTGAACTGCTCCGCAAAACCGATTCTACAACTTTTTGCTTAATAATATCATCCGATTTATCATCAATAGAAGATTTTGATTTAATAATTGCAGAAGAAAGATTTTCAATTGGAGAACTACCCGGCCGGGTAGTTATAATTTTCCATGTTGAATTTTTTCCTCCTATAAAGCCACCGTATAAAACAGGAACTAACCCGCAATAAATAAGTGATGATTTACCACTACCAGAAGCTCCAATTACTGCAACAAATTTATGTTCCGATAATTTTCTTAAAATCTCTTCGCTTTGTCCTTCGCGTCCGAAAAAGAGATGACTTTCTTCAACTTTAAATGGCCTTAATCCCGGAAAAGGGTTAAACAATCCATTTTGTTTATCAATCGCATTTTCTGCTGATACCATATTATTTTAATATTTCAATTATTGCTTGTAAATTGTCTTTTATCGATACTTTATGATCAAATACTGTAATATCTTTTATATTCTTTAGTAAGTCTATCCGGGTATCTGCATTTTTATAAATTATTTTATTCACAAATTTTCTTTTTCGTCCAATACCCGGTGATTTTAAAATATCGCTTATTTTACTTGTAAGCCATTGTTTATTCGAATCTACTGATAAAACAAATACAGAATCACACTCAATTAAATTATTCCGATGGTTTCTTATTTGTTCGATGCTATTTAAACTTGAATCAATATCCAGAATACGAATACCTTTTGATTGAATCTGTTTTTTTATTTCTTCTGCAGTACTTTTATCCGAATCATTATAGATTAAATAAGTACTTCTTATTCCGTTTATTTCTTTTGATTTAGTTGTAGAGATTTCTTCAGCAGGATTAATCTCGACAAGTTTTTTCTTAATAATAGATTTGAAAATCTCTATAGGGGCTTGTATAATCTCTGTATTCTTTAATGCATCAATATTGTGGGTAAAATTTTCGATATACTGTTTTTGTTTTTCGCTTTTGGGTTTGAGTTCGGGAGCCATAAAAACCAATCGATAATGGTTTCTGTTTTGATTTTTTTCGACTAACCCGGTAAATATATTGTTTTGAAATTCTACAACAGAAATATTTGAATCAGGAACAAGTGGTAAATAATTATTGCCAATAAGATGTATAGAAATGATTGAATTTTCGATATAATTCGAAACTTCTGATTTATATTCTTCTAAACCCGTGAAACTTAGTGGTGGTGATAAAGTATTGTATCCCAAATGTTTAATTTCTCTTTCAATAATATTCCTGTTTTGATTTTGATCGGGACTTGTTTGAGCTAAATAAACAGACTTTTGATTTGGAACATTATCTGAAATTCTATTGTATTTAAATAATATATTTTTTACTTCAAGTGCAATATCAAATAGTTTAAGCCAAATTTCATCTTTTATTTTATGTATTTGGTTTTCTTCAAGATGCACTACCCTGCCATTATTTTCTTCGTAAAAATTTATCGATTTTTTATCTTTAAAGTTGAAATCCCTGTCTTTTCCCTGGAAACAAACCAGTTGAATAATATTTAATTCATTGTACTTATTGTCATTTTTTCTTTGAATACAAGATGAAAAATCGATATTCTCGTTAAGTATAACCTGAATTATTGTTGATTTTTTTGATTGAATAGGAATATCCTGAATATTAAATACCTGTTTAAAGAGAATTTCTTTTGATAAAAATTGTTCTATTGCAACTTTAAATATTTTCTGAAATCCATTAAGCCATCGCGATTCAGGTTCAGCAATTTCTCTATTACCTAAAGGCAAATAAAGTACTATTTCGATTTGTTCGTTCATTCTAATTAATCAATTTTTACACCAATTACCAGGATATCGTCAACCTGTTCTTCGTGTCCTCTCCATTCGTCGAGAATATTTTCCAATAAATGGCTTTGATCTTCCATGGGGTCTTTATGAATTTTTAATAGTAATTCCCTGAAACGTTTTACCATGAATTTGCGGCCATCACCACCTCCAAACTGATCTGCATAACCATCGGAGAAAGTATAAATAATATCACCCGACTGAATATCAATTTCATTATTTGTGAATTTTGGGAGTTCGTTTCCAAAATTTCCCCCAATCGCAAATTTGTCGGGTTTATATTGAATTACCTCGTTATTACGTACCAGAATAAGCGGGTTATTTGCCCCGGCATATTGCAATTTCTTATTTTTATAATCAATAACACAAAGAGTAATATCCATTCCATCTTTAACACTGCCTATAGAATCGGCATTTTTTTCGCGTAATGTTTCAACCACACCTTCGTTCAGGCTATCAAGAATTTCGTTTGCTGTACGTGCTTTTTTAACATCTATTGCATAATTTAGCTGGTTAAATCCAACAATTGACATAAATGCTCCCGGCACACCATGGCCTGTACAATCGACAGTAGCATATATAGCAAGATTATCCTTTTTAATCATCCAGTAGAAATCACCGCTGACAATATCTTTGGGCCTGTAAAATATAAACGAATCTGGCAAAATTTGTTTTACATAATTCTCAGGAGGTAAAATTGCATTTTGTATTCGTTTTGCATACCTGATACTATCTGTAATATGTTTATTTTTAATTTCAATTTCTTCTTTTTGGCGAACAACTTCAGCTGTTCTGTCTTTTACTTTTTGTTCCAATTCATTGTAATAGCTTTCAAGCTCTTCAATCATGTTATTAAATTTCTGAGAAAGAGTTGTAATTTCGTTATTTCCAACAACTTCTGCTCTTTCGTTTAAATGTCCATTCGTTATTCTGTTTACTTTGTCAACCAATTTTTTTATTGGTGAGGTAATAACCTTGGTTTTTCGATATAACATGATTATAACAACAACAAGGGTCAAACTGAAAACGAGAATGAATTTAATTAACTCTCTTCTTAATAATATTGTTTCGCCGCTTCTATCTGAAATAATTCGAATAACTGCTCCTTTATATAAATCAGTATTCGAACGCTGCATGTACATGTAATCGTAACTTAGTTTTTTATTACGTTCACGAATAACAACACTCGTTGAATCTTGTTTCTCAAAACGTTCGATAAGGATTTTTCTTTCTTCGCTTGATAAAACAACGTCCTTGTTCAGGCTAAACGGGTTGTCTTTACCAATAAATAAATCGAAATCTAAAATTGAAGATTGGTCTTCGGTTAGTTTATTAATTGTACTCTTTATAAAACCTATTATTTCATCGGCACGTTGTGAATATATGCCTATTTCAATAATATAATTCCCGTCAATTGTAGGCTGGTATGTATATTTTTTCAAGCGTTTGGTATTAGACTCGAGGGCAAATCGTTCATTTACAAATACACCTTTTTCAAATATTCCTAACAACATTTGTTTATGGTCCTCGCCAAAAGAAAAGAAATTAAGGCCCAGGTCTTTTTTAAATGTGGTGTTTACAACAACACCATCCCTGTTGATAATATAAATATCTTCGCGCAATGTATCCATTCCTAGCTCGAGTCTTATTTTTTCGAGATCAATATATTCAATATTTTTTGTTGATTTAAAATAATCCTGGACTAATCTGTTACTGTAATCCTTCATTTTAACATTCAGGTTTTCTTCCAAAATATTTAGTGCCACATCCTGAAATTCCATAAATTGAAATATTTCGTTTGAAATAATTTTGTTCTTTGTATTTATGGATTCAATTAAATTATTTTTGGTTTGTGTATAATTAAAAAACCCCATGATTAATAATGCAAGAACAGCAGGTATTACAACGTTTAATATTAACTGCTTAAAAATTGTGGTTCTGCGCATATAAAAAATTTTTATTCTCCTAAAAAAATTTAACTTCATTTTTTTATTTTTTTATTAAAGAAATCATTGAAAATAATTTAATTAACAATAATTTCATTTCTATATTTATTATTTATCCAGTCTAAAACCGATATTTCTATATCCTGGTAATCATACATGTTGTAATACAGGTCGTTTTTATTAACAGAATAAACAACCGTACTGTTTTCTTTAGTAAGAAGAATATTTATATTCAATTCATCAGCAAAATCATTTACATCAAATATTTCATTCTCTTTAAAAATTAGTTCCTTATTTTTTGATTTTATTGTTAAGGTTCCATTGTATGTAAATAACATTTTATTAATCAAATCGGAGTAATCGAATTTAAGTTCGTTTGATGACTCAAAATTGATAGTATGCATGTTTTCTGCTAACTGCAATAAATAATTTCCTGTAATGTTTTTAAAGAACTCTATATTTTTAAGATACAGGGTTTTTTCAATAAGCAAGCTGGTTTTATCATATTCGGAAAGTTGAAAGAATTGTTCAAATTCTTCAATATATTTATCGTGAATACGATTTGAAATCAAATTAAAATATTCATTATTAATTTTTGAAATCGTGTAAGCAGCAGTTTGCCTTAAAATGTTGTTCGGGTTAAACAAATGAGCAACAATATCGTCGGGTATTTCTGTTTCTTCCAATTCTGAAAATGCATATAAAGCGCACGATTTTGTCCATATACTGATATTATTTATATCACGGTTAATTATTGATATTAAAAGGGTTTTCAGGTTATATCGTTCAATAGGATAAAAATTTTGGAGTTGCTTAATTTTTTCACCAATAGAGATATCTTCAACTATTGGAAAAAGCTTTGGTTTTAATTCGTCGTGTATAAATAAATCGAGTAATTCGAGAGCATAACTAATACCTTCGTTGGTACCACTTTCAATATTTTCTTTAACGTGCATTATCGATTTTGGATCATAAGCTAACGAAAGCAATAAAAACAGCATATCGAAATTATCTTTTTGTTCTTCGTTTAATGCATCTTTTAAGTATGCCAGGTTATTTGTTTCGCGAAGTGTGCTTATTGCAGAAATATTCCAGCCAATAACTCCAATATGTTTTTCAATTATTTGATGTATAACACTTATCGATTGCCCATCAGCCTTGAAATTGCATTTTTTTAATGCAGTTAATAATTGATTTAGGATTTCTTTATTCGGGTGATCAAGTTTCTTTAGTAAATAACGAATTGCTTTACTACCCCCTATTTCTCCATATAATTTAACAATCCGGATTAACACCCGTTCAGATGCTCCTGTTTTATAAAAAACCTGATCGAGATATGGAAGTGTATCTTCGCCCAAACTGATAATTGCATCGTTAGCATATTGGTATATTCCATTTGTATCAATATATTCGATTATTAATGGGCTAAAATCCACTAATTTATTTTCTGTAATCGCTTTAATCGCGGCTATTTTAACATCTTTTACCAAATCACGAAGTAGCGCTTTTAAATAAACATAATAGCTTTCGTTGTAATATTTACCGATTAAATGGGCTGCAATAATTCTCTCTTCACTACTTTTCGATTTTGACAATTGAATAATGCTCTGCTTATCCGGGATTTTATTAAATTTCACACCTATTTTGTCAATTAACGACTTTAACCGTCCACCAGCTTCGGTATTGCCTGAAATTTTTATTTTGTCATCAATATTTATTGCAGAACCAATTATTTTTTTATCTAAAATTGTTTTCAGGGCAAATTCACCAATAACTCCTTTATTATGAACGGCTAATTGTTCGAGCCTGTGTTCGTATTTAAAAGGATGAAGCTCGAAGAATACACTCATATTTGAAACAACCTGCTGGTCGTTAATACTTTCCGAGTCAAGCGATTTATCAACTATATATTTCAATTCAAGTTCGTCATGTTTTTTTCCCTTGTAGTCGGCAAGGGATTTTTGAAGTGAAAGTTTATATTCGATATACAATTTACGGGCTACGATAAACCAAATAATTAAAATTATTACAAGTGAGTATGAAAAGTGTATCAACTTGATGAATTCGAATATACCCAGAAATGCAAGTAAAAGCCCTGCTGATAATGCGGCAACCTCGTTAATTGTACCATCGACATATGCCTGAACATCGTGGCGTATTTCTGCTTTTAACGATTGATACAAGATTTTAAAAGAAGGAGCTTCCACGGCATCTTTTAATGCTTTTGAAAATAACCTGCTAAGAGCAATAATTAGAAAGAAAAATATAAATCCGGCTGAAACAGATGTATAACCTGAAAATGTGCCTACTAATACAGCAATAATTGAAAATATGCCAAGTAAAAATGCAGATATTGTAATACTTACTTTTAACCCGTAAGTTTTCATTAGTTTACTGTAAACAAATGTTTTAAATAGAAAAGTAAAAAGCAATAAGCTGCCAGTAAATGCACCCAGAAACTCGGTAAGGTTATTCGGATCGGGATAATTATCTTTTGTAACTGAAAGAAATGAATATTGTATAAAAAATGCCGCGAGCATCGACATGATAACAAAAATTGCCATGTGCAACACGTATTTATCTTTTAGTAAATCGGGCAGTCTGTTTTTTTCTTTTTTATCAGCAGTATGAATAATTTGATTCAGGTTGTATTTATAAGATATTATCAATTGTATTGCAAGGGCAAAAATTACACTTATGGAACTCAAAAGCAACAAGTTTTTTTGTTCAAACCCAAATGTAACTAGCACAGGTATTGCAAACGTACTGAGAATGGCTCCAAATATTTGTCCGGTATCAATTAATCCGAATAATCGTTTACCTTGTCGAAGAGTGAAAATTCTACCCACCGTACCCCAAAAACCAAGTAATGCCATGATATTTAAAGGGCCCATCATAATAAAAACAAGAAAAACCAACCAAGAACTCTCTGTTACACGAAATAATACTCTCAATACTATTGTTGATATTGAAATAAACAATAAATTAATTATAGCTAATTGTGAGAATTTATACCGGCTTTGAATCCTTGCATAAATAGTGGTTAAAATAATTCCAACAAATCCTGAAATAACATATGCTTTAGGAATCATTGATGCCGGATAAACGTTTAAAAATAATGCATGTGCACCAACATCGAAAGCACCGTAAAATATTCCAAAAAATACTGACTGGATTAAGAAAATTAAAACACTCGTTTTCTCTTTTTCTTCAATATTAAAAAGGGAATAGAAATCTTTCTTCATTAAAAAATAAAATTATGGAGCTTAAAATTAACAATTAATATCTTTTTATTCAATTATAATCATTAATTTTAAAACTATTAATAAACAATAACAGTTATAAAAATAACATTCTTTTGCGAATATCAATATGATTATTACACAAAGAATTAATTATTTTGTATCAGGTAATTAAATTGTGTTATGAACAGAAGAAAATATCTTTAGAATAGTTGTATTGTGATGCGATTTTATATCCTTTTATATCGAACTATTTAGGCATATATTCTAATAATTAATATCCTTACTCCCCTTTTTCTCGTTCCACCATTCGTTGATTTGATTTAAATCACGTTTTGAACGAGAAAATTCCTGGCAAATGATTTTATTTGTTTTCCGTTTAATTTTTCCATATTCAATAATCTCTTCACCAGCCTTAGAAAGGGCCCCAATAATTTCGTTAAGTTGTTTATAAACAAATGGATTTCCGTACATTCCAACGGCTGTAGTTCTGTATATCTCTGCAACCACCGGAGTATGCCTGTTGTGTGCCAGTGCTTTAAAATAGCTTCGCACGGGATCAAAATTTTTCATTTCAAAAAATCCACAAATCGAAAAAATAACCATGGATTGATTTTCATGCTTATATCTTCGTGGATGGCGAACTTTATAAATTCCATCAATCATATACGGGTATGCACGACTAACTGAACGATCAAAGTAGTTTTTTAAAATACCGGGCATCCCGTCAGCATAAATAGGAAAAGCATAAACGATTAAATCGGCTGCATACATTTTCTCAGCTAAAATATTGAAATCGTCGGTTTTATGGTAAATACATTCACCCGGATGTACCATCCAACATGAAAAGCAGCCTGTACAGGGTTTTATTGAAATTTTTTTTAAATGAATCAATTCAACATCTGATTGTTTTTTCATGCCCTCTATAAAAGGGTTTAAATAAAAATCAGTGTACCCGTTTTCGCCACGTGGAGAAGCGCTTAAAACAACTATTTTTTTTGGTTTTACCCAATATTTCGATGGTTTTTTTTCAAACCTGGATACCGGGTCTTTGGGTATGTTTAAATCTTCAGTAAACGATTTTTTGGGCAATACTTCAAAAAAGGATGTTTTCCCTTTAAATTTTAGTTTACCTGTCATTACACCAAAAACAGGATTTAGCGTACCTCCTGCAAGGTTTAACCAATTGTAAAAAGTTGATTTAACAGTTACTGTAGGATTTTGGGCAACACCTTTATAAAATGACAATTTTTCAAAATCAGATTGTATAAAACAATTAATATTCTCGTTTTCATGTTTTAAATAAAATTGAATAACTCCTTCTGCTTTTTTATCATGTTTTGGATAGGATTGTTGTAGCTTATTAACCATATTCTCCATTATCTGCAAAGGGGTCAGCATCTCTTTCATTTAACTTAAAATTTAATAAATAACTTACTAATTTAAAATCAATATTATCTTCATTTAAAAAGATATCAAACTTATTAAATTTTCTTCAATTCCAAAAAGTATAAAAATATACTTAACCCATACATTTAAGGTTTCGTGTCTATTATGATTTTAAAGGGTAATGATTTTAATCTAAAAAATACCTGATTGTATCAATCAATTCTTTTTGATCAATAGGTTTTGACAGGTAATAATTACAACCAGCCTGTAATGATTTGTTTTTATCATCAGACATTGCATATGCTGTTTGCGCTATAATCGGAATATCCTTATTAAACTTACGAATCTCCCTTGTGGTATCATTCCCGTCAATTCCAGTTAACTGTATATCCATTAATATTAAATCAAAATGTGTTTCTTTTATTAATTCAATTGCACTGTCACCATTTTTAACATGAAAAATATTTGAGCAAATATCACTTAATACTTCTCTTATATATTGAAAACTTATCTCATCATCTTCAACAACCATGATTTTCTTTTCTTTCCAATCATTTTTATAAATAATATCAGTTTTTACTTTATCAATTACAGGCTTTCCTTTAATATATGGGATTGTAAAGTAAAATATAGAACCGTTGTTAACTTCTGATACCACACCAATTTTACCACCTAATAATTCAACCAGGCCCTTTGAAATTGATAATCCTAATCCTGTGCCCCCATATTTACGAGTCATCGAGTCGTCCGATTGCCTGAATCTGTCAAAAATGATTTTTTGATCTTCTTTTTTAATACCTATACCTGTATCTTTTACATAAAAATACAGTTCATCGTTTCTTAAACGATAACCCAATTCGATATAACCGTTTTCAGTAAATTTAAAGGCATTACTAAGCAAATTCGTTAATATTTGAATTAAACGAATTTGATCAGAAACAATAAAATCATCATAATCAGTTAAGTCTTTATAAACTTTTAACTCAAGTTTTGTAAATTCAATGCTAAAAGTATTATACAATTCATTTATTAAATCATTAATTGAAAAAACGGTTTCATTAATTGAAATTTGATTGGATTCAATTTTTGAAATATCCAGAATATCATTAATTATTTGCATTAACTGATTTCCTTTGTTAAGAATTATTTTGAGATACTCGTTTCTTTTAGGAATGGGTATTTCATCATCCTGAACGAGTTGAGCAAACCCCATAATTCCATTCATTGGAGTCCTGATTTCATGAGACATATTTGCTAAGAAGGCTGATTTCAGTTTATCGGAAGCTTCCGCTTTTTCCATTGCCTGAATCAACTTTTTTTCGTCGCTTTTTCTCTTGGTAATATCTCTTATAAAGGAATTTATATAGATATTGTTGTCAATTTCAATGATGGACAAGCTTATTTCGGTAATAAATGACTCTCCATCTTTAGAAATATATTTCCACTCAATAAACTGTGGAATACCTTTAATACATTCATTAATAATTCTTTTTGCTTCAATATCGGATTTTTTTCCATTATCTTGAAATTCGGGAGAAAAGTCTGATACTGTTTTACCAACAATATCATTTTTTTTGCATTTGAACAGCTCTAGGGCTTTACTATTACATTCTATAAACTTTTCATCTTTTAAGATTAATATTCCATCATTAGCTTCTTCAAAAATTTTCTGGTATTTAGTTTCTACTTCCCTCAGGTATTTTTCTTTTTTTATTCCTCTTCTCAGGATATAAATAAATATTAGCAAAACAAAAGTGGTAATGATAATGGAAACAAGGATTAATTTCTTTTTCATTATCCCAATCTCTTGTTCAATATCATCGATATATACACCTGTACCTATGATCCATCCCCAGGGCTTAAACCCTCTGACAAATGAAATTTTTGGTAAAACCCTCGATGTATCATCCTTTAATTGCCATTTATAGTTTACATACCCTTCTTCATTGTGTAAAACAATATCGACCATTTCATTAAACAAATATGTTCCGTCCGGATCTGTATAATCAGACAGATTGTGATTATTCAATTCGGGTAAGTATGGATGCATAATCATGTATGGCCTGTAATCATTTATCCAGAAATAGTCTTTTTTCTCCTTTCCATACCTGATTGTTTGAATATTATTTAATACTATTGATTTTGCATCACTGAGGCTAATTGTACTATCTTCTACCTGTGTATTATAAAAATCCATTATATTCCAAACAGTGTTTGTTAATTCCTTAATCATTTCCTTTTTTCTATCAACAATACTTCTTTCTACAGAGGGTAAAAAAATAAAGATTAATGAAAAAACATATAGAAAAAATGTTATTAATAATGGAATAATTAAATAATGCACCTTAAATTTTACAAGGGATTTAAACATATCAAACCATTTTAATACAGGTATCAAAAAAAGATATACTAATATACAAAAAAAAGACTTGTAAGTATGAATTAAATGAAAAATGAATACAATTTTAAAAACTCTTTGACGAATGAATTGTTATACTCTGAATAATGTTTACTATATAAAACTATAATGAAAAATATTTTAATCCTGGTTATTATCGTATTCCTAACAGGAAGCTGTATAAATAAAAAGATTTCTCAAACTGATGTTTTTAATCCAATTAAAGAATATGAATTAAACACAGATTTTGAGTTTAACAGGCATTTTATTCAAAATTCCGATTCTACAAGAATCGAGTCCTGGTATATTACAGAAAAAAATCCACAATTTAATTTAATCTATTTATCGGGCAATGGAAGCAATATTCGTTCGGCAATTCCATTTTTTAATGCATTAGGAGAACAAACCAACCTGAATATATTTTCATTTAACTACAGTGGTTATGGTTTAAGTAACGGGACTCCAACTATTGATGGAATTGTAAATGATGCAAATCATGCATTGAACTATTTTAATGAAATAAAAAACAATACATTACCAACAATTTTACTTGGATACTCGCTCGGAGGTTATGTTGCATTAAATTTATATGAAAATACCGGAATTGATAAAGTTGTATTAATGTCAACCTTTAGTTCATTAGAAGAGCTCGAGATTTATTTGAAGAAGGAAACTATACCATTTGTTGTACGCCCGTTTTTAAATTTAAATATTGAAGAAAAAGTATATCGTTTGAACAATATTGAACGAATAGCGAAACTGGAGAAACCTCTTTTAGTAATTCATGGAGGAAATGATACTTTTATACCTCCTCAAATGGGCAAAAAACTCTTTGATCTCAGCCCTTCTAAAAACAAAGAGTTTATTCAAATTGACGGTGCTGATCACCGGATGGTTTTAAAAGACGATGAGAAATCAATGCTTGTAGCAGGTGAAATAATCCGATTTGTTAATTCAAATCAAATAGTTTTTAAATAAATAATTGCTTTATTAATCAACAATTTTGTTATTTTTAATTTTTAATTCGGAATTGAATCATGAAACGAATAACATTTTCATTAGTATTAATTTCACTTTTATTTGTTAAAAGTATTTTTTCACAAGAAATAAATCAACCAATGAGTAACAAAGCATTATTAATAATAGATATACAGATGTTCTATTTTCCCGGAGGTTCATTGCCTTTAGTTGAACCGGAAAATGCTGCTTATAATGCAGGTAAGATACTAAACTATTTCCGGGAATCCGGTATGTTAGTTATTCACATTCAACATAATTCAAAATCCGGTTTTGATATTCACCCATTAGTCAGCCCATTGGAAAAAGAAAAAGTAATTACTAAAAACGAAGCCAACTCGTTTAATGGAACCGATCTGCTGAAATATCTAAAAGAAAATAATATATCTGAACTTATAATTGTTGGTATGCAAACACATATGTGTGTAGAAGCAGCGACACGTGCAGCTTACGATCTTGGATTTAAATGTACTGTTATTGAAGATGCTTGTGCAACCCGGGATTTAAAGTTTAAGGACAAACTGGTAAAAGCCGAAGATGTTCATTATGCTACCCTCAGTGCTCTCAACAAAACCTATGCAACAATTTTAACTACTGATGAATTTTTAAACATACCAAAGTAAACAACCACCACCAAAGGTGGTGGCTTTTAAAAACTTTTAACTCTAAAAGAGTTTATAATCTTTATCTTCTTCTTCATTTT